>Ga0164295_10000248_pt1 | contig 45589 bp, 44 predicted proteins | sample GEODES006metaG_FD_111798 | JGI IMG/M metagenome (GOLD analysis project Ga0164295, IMG submission 111798) | Oligotrophic lake water microbial communities from Sparkling Lake, Wisconsin, USA - GEODES006 metaG | ecosystem: Environmental > Aquatic > Freshwater > Lake | place: USA: Sparkling Lake...
TGCGGGCATTGCAACCTCATTCTTCGGCACGTCTGGTGCTGACAACGTTAGCGGAGTTGCCATCTCGCCAAATGGACATGTGATTCTCACGGGCTCCGCGGTTAGCGGACTGCCGGTGACCACTGGCTCGTATGCCGCTCCAGGAACGCGGTCTGCATATCTCGCTCGCCTTAGCGGCAGCTTGACCAGCCTCGTTTCTAGCACGTACCTCCTTTCCCGCCCCGGCATCGAAGCCGGCGATGGAGTGAAGGTTGTGCAAGTCGGAGCGTACGATGATGCACTCGTACTCGGAAACACCATCGGAACAACGTCGTCGTTTAGCCACGTTACTACGAGCACCTACGGCAATCGCGGTGGCTCGTCGGACTTCTTCCTCGGCCGGGTCGCCTTTAGCACCGACATCATCGAAGCTCGAGCGAGCAGCACCGTACTCAACCAGGGTTCGAGCATCTTTATCGAGGCGCTCATGAACGCAGTCGTTGGCGGAGTTGGCAAAACGATCACCGTAACCTCGGATAATCCAAACGCAATCTCGTTCGCCAGCAGCTCATTCCTCGTGCCGTCGACCACGGACCACAAGAGCGTGAAGGCTTTCCCCGGCTCCGTTCTCGTTCCAACGAACGTGACGGTAACGCTGTCGAACGGCGGCAACTCGCGAAGTGTCGTGATTACGGTCAACCCGTAATTCACCGGTAGCCCAAGTGCCTCGAACGTTTTCGTTCGGGGCACTCTTTCTGTGCACCGAAGCCGCCCACTGAGTCCGGCTTGTTTGGAATCGGGGGAGGCACAAAAAAGCCCAGAACGATATCCGTTCTGGGCTGTTCGCCTTCGGTCAGATGAGCTTAGAACCGGTAGTGAGCGAACGCCTTGTTCGCGTCGGCCATTCGGTGGGTGTCTTCTCGCTTCTTGATCGTGCTACCCGTACCGTTGTAGGCATCGAGGAACTCGGAAGAGAGCTTCTCAACCATGGTCTTGCCCGATCGCTTTCGCGCTGCAGCAACCATCCAGCGGAGGGCCAAGGTTCGGCGTCGGTCTGGTCGGACTTCCATTGGAACCTGGTAGGTCTGTCCACCAACTCGTCGAGGTCGAACTTCAACCGTCGGCATGGAGTTGTGGATGGCCTTATCGAAGACTTCGAGCGCAGGCACGCCGGCCTTAGCTTCGCAGTTCGCCATGGCGGCGTAGAAAATCTTCTCGGCGACGGTCTTCTTGCCGTCCATCATCATTCGGTTGATGAATCGCGTTACCATTTCCGATCCGTAGATCGGATCTGGAATCGCTGGTCGCTTTGTTGCTGGTCCTTTACGTGGCATTACTTCTTCTTCCCTGCTGCTGCCGGAGCGCCAGCCTTCGGTCGCTTGGTGCCGTACTTACTTCGGCCCTGCATTCGCTTGGAGGTACCGGCGGTCTGCTGGGTTCCTCGAACGATGTGATAGCGCACGCCCGGAAGGTCCTTAACTCGGCCTCCGCGAACGAGCACAACCGAGTGCTCCTGTAGGTTGTGGCCTTCGCCCGGAATGTAGGCAGTTACTTCGATGCCATTCGTCAATCGCACACGTGCGGTCTTTCGAAGAGCCGAGTTTGGCTTCTTCGGGGTCATCGTTCGCACGACGGTGCAAACACCGCGCTTGAAGGGGTTACTCTTCAAAGCCGGTGACTTTGACTTCACTTTCGGGACCGAACGTCCCTTTCGAACCAGTTGATTAACGGTTGGCATACTTTTCTCTGCTTTATTTTTCTCGCTATTCGAGACGGGCGGGCGGCCAAGCGGGCAACCAAAAACCCCGTCGCGCGAATGCACGGCGGGGTTCAGGGGGTCGGTGGCAATTCACTTCCAAGACCTATCGCTAGTTCCCTCCGGGCAAACGATCCAGCCCCTGCCCAATCAGGCACAAGTCCAGACCCTCGGATATTACCTTCATCATTCGTCCGAATTTCAACTCCACGTTCAATTTTTGGCGTTCCAAGACGTTTGACCATCCAAAATCAGACATTCCATCACTGATTTATGATGAATTGACGCAATTTCCATCACGAGCTGCGTAAGGTTTGATGGAGTCGCTGACTCCTGAATGAAAATGAAACTCAACAAGATCGCTTTGACCCTCGTCGCTCCTCTCGCCCTTGGGTCCTTCGCCTTTGCAAAGGCCGAGAAAGATATCGTCGACACCGCCGTTGCCGCAGGTAGTTTCAAAACCCTCGTTAGCCTCGTTCAGAAGGCTGGATTGGTCGACACCCTCAAGGGATCGGGCCCATTTACCGTTCTCGCTCCATCCGATGCCGCTTTCGCCAAGCTGCCAAAGGCTCTCGTTGCTAAGATCGTCGGCGACAAGAAGCTTCTGACCAGCATTCTCACTTATCACGTTATTGCTGGCAAGGTCCTCTCGACCGACCTCAAGAACGGCCTCAAGGCTAAGACCGTCCAGGGCGAAGAAGTCACCGTTATGATCAAGGGCAAGGCCGTCACCTTCAACAAGTCGAAGGTCAGCGCTGCCGACATCATGGCTAGCAACGGCGTCATCCACGTCATCGACACCGTCCTCGTCCCACCAACGATCCTCAAGGCTCTCTCGGCCAAGAAGTAAGGCGTCTGTTTTCGCTACGCGACTTCCGGATTTCCGGGAGTCGCTTTTTCTTTGCCAACCATTCGCGCAACGCAAGCCGCAATTGTCATGTCACCAGTCACGTTCAATACGGTTCGGGACATATCCAAAATTCGGTCAACTCCAAGCACAATTCCGACCGCGGCGACCGGGATGACCTGACCGTTCGCCGAGGTCAAGCCCGCCATGATCGTCGTGATCATCGGCCACGCTCCGCCTGGTATTCCGGCGGTGCCGATGCCTCCGACAATGGACAGTCCCATCACCATGAGCTGCTGGGTGATAGTGAGGTCAAGCCCGAACATCTGCGCAAAGAACAAGATCGTGATGCCTTCGAAGAGCGCCGTCCCGTTCTGATTTGCCGTGGCACCGACGGTGAGAACGAACGAAGAGACATCCTTCGGCAAATGAACTTCATCCGTGGCGGCTTTGAGGGCCGTAGGCAAGGTCGCGTTGCTGGAGCTGGTCGCAAACGCCGTGATCATCGTTGTGCGCATCTGCCGGAAGAACTCAATCGGGTTGCGCTTTGCAATCAACTTCAGCACAATGCTGTAGGTGACATATTGGTGGATGACGAGGCACACCAACACCACCAGCACGTAGGCCCCGACCGCCGCAAACACCTCCAAACCCAAAGTCGAGGTCGCCCGAAACACGAGGAAGAAGACGGCAATGGGGCCGTAACTCATCGCGTAGTCAATCACCTTCTGGCTTGCAGCAAAAATGCCTTCGAAGAACACCTTGACCGGCTCTGACTTCTCTTTCTCGATCGCCGACAGAGCGATGCCAAACACAATAGCAAAGAACATGAACGGCAACAAGCCGCCTTCAAGTGCGCGGTTGATTTCCTTGAACGGGTTCTTTGGAATCACGCCAAGCAGCGGAGGATCATCGGGGCCTTTCTTGGCGGATTCCAAGAATTTCGCCGCCTGTTCGGTGTTTCCGTATTGCTTCTCAAGTGCGCCGCGCTGTTCGAGTGAGATCACCTTTCCGGGCTGAACCAGGTTCACCGCCGCGACGCCGAGGCCCACCGCCGTTCCGCTGAGGACGACCGTCATGATGAGCGAATAGATCCCGACCTTCCCTACTCTTGCTGCGTCTCCAAGTTCGCCGACTCCCAGCAGCAATGCCGAAAACAGCAACGGCACGACGACCATGAACAGCATGTAAAGGAAGATGTTTCCGGCTGGTGTGGCAATGACGTCGACGAACCACTTTAGGTTCTCGTTGGTCGCTCCGAACAAGGCTTGGACAACTCCGCCGGTGATGGCACCCAAAACGAGTCCAATCAGAATTTTCGTGTGGAGCGGGATCTGCTTCAGGCGCGACATCATCCGCGCTATCGTATCAGGATTTTTAGCCGTTAGACCCAGCCGACAAAATTTCTGTGCCGCGCGCATCGACTAACCTAGAGGAAATCGGCGATCTCATCGCCGTGTCCGGTGGAAAGTCATGCTCGGTCTTCTTCTCATCTCCATAGCTCAAGCCGCCCAAACCCCGGCCCCGCCCGTGATGCAGTTCACCTTGAAGGACTCAACGGGAAAGGTGCAAGCAATCACGGGGTCGTCCACATCACGGGCTGCGGTGCTGTTTCTGGTTCTTCCAGACTGCCCGATTGCACGGCAATACGCCTCAGAAATGGAGCGGATTCGAAAAGACTACGCCAAGAAAAAGATCCGAACTTACACTGTGATCGCGGACCCGGACTACACGCCCGCAAAGGCAAAAGTGTATGCCAAGGATTACAACATCGGGTCCACGATCATTCTCACAAGCCAAAACCCGATCATCTTCGATAGCGGAAATCCGATCAGCCCGATGGCGATCCTCATCCGGAACGATAGCGTCATCATCTACAAAGGTCGGATCGACGATCGCTTCCCGAAACTCGGCGTTCAGCGAAAGCCCCAGCGACGAGACCTGCGAATCGCGCTGGATCAGTTCTTGGCGGGCAAGCCCGTGACCGTTCAGGAAACCAAAGCGATCGGCTGCATCATTCCACCCGAGTTCCTCAAAGGTCGAGGCGTGCAGTAACGAACGTGTGGTCGCTGGGCTTCTCGAGCTTCCTCGCGGCCAGGTCAACCTCAACATCTTGCACAAGACCCACCAGCGGCTCGGTCACATAGATGTGGTCAATCCGCCAGCCAAGCTTTCGGTCAACGGCGCGAGGCACCGTAAAGTCCCAGAACGTGTACTCAACCTCGGTTGGATACAAGTGCCGGTAAGTGTCCGTGAGGCCAAAGTCGACGATTCGATCTAGCCGAGAGAACTCATCAGGGTGGTGGCCGACCATTCCGAGCTTCCGCTCGCTTTCGTACACATCGATGCCAGTCGGGGCGATGTTGATGTCGCCGAGCCAGACCACCGGCGCCTGCGGCGAGTACCGCTCCCGCAAGAGGCGAGCAAACCGCTCGAGCCACGCCATCTTGTACTCCCACTTTTCACTTCCCACCGTGTTCCCGTTTGGAACGTAAGTGTTGATGATCTCAATTCCCGAAATCGTCGCGGAGATGATGCGGGCATCTTGCGGCATGAGCTCATCCCCAAAGCCAATCTGCACATTCTCGATCGGCAGTCGCGAAAGAATGCAAACCCCGTTCCAGCTCTTTTGCCCGTTCAATGCGAGTTCGTAGCCACGCGCCTCGAACTCGTCAACCGGAAACTTGTCGTTCTCAACCTTCGTTTCCTGGATCGCCACCACGTCCGGTTCGTTCGCATCGAGCCACTCCACTAGCCGTGGCAGCCGAGCCCGGACGGAGGCCGCATTGTAGGTGCAAATCTTCACTGGCGTGATTCTAATCCAGAATGAAACATGCCGTTTGATCTCCTCCTTACGAATGCTCAAGTAGTCACTCCCGCCGGCACGGCTATCGGAGACATCGGCATCACCGACGGCAAAATCGCTGCGATCGGATCGTTGAGCAGCGAGAGCGCCGCCCAAACCCTGGACTGCACGAATCTCACCATCATCCCTGGTGTCATTGACACCCAGGTCCATTTTCGTGAGCCCGGATTGGAGCACAAAGAAGACCTCGAGTCCGGCACCCGCGCCGCCCTCATGGGTGGGGTTACGAGCATTCTCGAAATGCCGAACACGGTGCCAAACACCACCGACGCGATCACGTTGCAAGACAAATTGAACCGGGCGGCTGGGCGAGCCTGGGCCAACTATGGCTTCTTCATCGGTGCTTCCACCGAGAACGCCGACCAACTCGGTGAACTCGAACAGCTCCCCGGCTGTCCCGGCATCAAGATTTTCATGGGCAGTTCAACCGGAAGCCTCCTCGTGTCGGAAGAAAACGACCTTCGAAAAGTCCTTCAGCACGGCACCCGACCATGCCCAATCCATGCGGAGGACGAAGCTCGAAATCGCTCCCGAAAGTCGCTCATCTCGGAAGAACCCTCGGCCACCGAGCATCCCTACCTGCGAGACAGCGAGAGCGCCATCCTTGCCACCCGGCAGATTCTCCGGCTCAGCAAGGAGACGGGTCGTCCCGTTCACGTTTTGCACATCAGCACGAAAGAAGAGCCCTGGATCATCGAAGATGCGCGCAAAGAAGGAGTCCGCGTCACCTCCGAAGTCACTCCGCAACACCTCTACTTTGCCGGCCCAGAAGCGTACGAACGCCTCGGAACCCTGGCGCAGATGAACCCACCGATCCGCAGCGAAGCTGACCGAGACGGACTCTGGAAAGCTTTCGACGAAAACCTGTTCGACGTCTTCGGAAGCGACCACGCCCCGCATACGCTAGAGGAAAAATCGAAGCCCTACCCAGCCTCCCCAAGTGGAATGCCTGGCGTCCAAACGCTCCTACCGGTGCTGCTCACATTCTATTCCCAAGGCCGGATCAAGCTTGAACGCCTCGTCGAGATGTCATCCACGCGCCCGGCAGCGCTGTACAACATCCAAGGCAAAGGATCCATCGCCGTCGGAATGGACGCCGATCTCGCCATCATCGACTTGAACCGAAAGTGGGTTTTCGAACGATCTCACGTTGAAAGCAAATGCGGCTGGTCCCCGTATGAAGGCGAAACGTTCACCGGCGCGGTAGAGCACGTCATCCTCGGCGGCGCGGTCGCGGTCCGATCCGGAGAGCGAACCAGCCAACCGGCCGGCCAGATGCTCGAGTTCCGGTGATCAGACCTTGCCGTTCGCGTTTACACCGTCGTAAGTGTCAAACGGGTCGCTGAGATCGATATGTCGGTCTCGCGCCGTTTGGACTCCGTTCCAGTCGAACGCGTAGTACCGCGACTTGTTTTGAAGGACCTGCTCCACTAAGCGGGCGCGCCCCTTAGCCCGCGTGTTCTGGGGCGGGTCCGTCATCGCGGTAACAATATCGAGGTCGTCGACGATGCGCTTGGTCTTGCCCATTTCCTGATAGGCATGGAACAGCGAAGCGCTTGGATCGATGTTGTGGTACTCCAGATCAACCGAGTGGAGGGCGTCGTCACTCCATTCAAGACCTTCCTCAGTTCGGTACTGATCAACAATCTGCCGCTTTGCTACCCAATCGATCCGGTCCCCAAGCTGCATTGGGTCCTTCTCCAAGCCGTCCAAAATCGCAGCCCAGTTGTCCAGGGTCCAATTGATCTGATCGCTCTCATTTCGATACGCCTGGGCAAGCTCCAAGTACTGACGCTGGATGTCGATCGCGTTCGAAGTCGAACCGTCCAGCATTTCGACTTTCCACTTGTAACTCGGGTCGCGAGAGACCTGTCTCAGTGCGATCAGCGGCTGCGCCACGATCATCGTCTCCGGAATTCGACCTTCTTCGGCCAGTCTTAGAGCAATCAGCGTCGTGCCGACTTTGAGCGCGTAAGCGAACTCGTTCTGGTTGCTCTCGCCGAAGAGCATGTGCAGCCGGGTGAAACCATTGTGCGAATAGAAATGCTCCCACTTCGGGTTGATCAATGCCCGGTTGAACCGGACCCGTGAAGCGAGCGTTTTGATGATGTGATCGGCACGCTGACTGAGCTGAAAATCAACGCCATCGTCTGGAATCACGCCATAAACGTTCGAAACCCAGATGTAATCGACCGGGTTGTTCGCCATTTCCTGATAGCTCGGTCGGTATCCACCCGCCGTGAGAACGTGGCCACCGACTCGCCCCACTCCGGCAAAAATCTGCCGCGTAACTAAGAACGGATACAGGAGCACGATCCCAGACTCCAGCAGAGAATCGTCTGCCCGGACCATGTAGTTTTCGTGGCAACCAAAAGTGTGCCCGCCAAAGTGGTCGACGCTGTTGTTGTAAACGCTCACCACGTCGGCAACTCCCAAGTCGTGAATTGCCCGAACAATCTGTCGCTGACCGGCTCGGTCGTTTGCAATCAGGTCCTTCAGATCCAAGCACTCGGCCGTCGCGTATTCCAGGTGGCTGCCTACGGCGTCGATATACATCCGCGCCCCGTTCATCAGGAAACCGCCAGATTGGGCCGGTTCAAACACGTCGTCCCGGGCGTGGATGTCAATCGCCCCGAGCTTCATCTCATAAAACAACGTGTCTTTGATCGCCTCGACTACACCTTCCGGGGTCCCTAGGTTTTCATCGGCAACAAGGCACCCGAACTCGGTCTCCACTCCAAAAATGCGATCTCCCGGACGTCGGCTCATGGTCATAGTCTACGTAGGCAAAGCCCACTTTGCCCACCAGCCCTATGCAACACCGGCAAACCGTCGCTGGAAGTACTTGGTCTGGTATCTTGGATAGCCTTGAGAAGTCCGGCTAGCGGTCCCGATGGAGCATTCCTTCAGTGTCAGAACTGCAAGAAAATTATCTTCTCCGTGGAGTTCGAACAGAATTTACGGGTTTGTCAGCACTGTCAACACCATCATCGGTTGACTGCACAAATTCGTGTTGATTGGACCTTTGACGAGAACTCATTTGTTGAGCACGACACGGGTCTGAGTTCAGTTGATCCCCTCTCCTTCCCCGATTACGGCAAGAAGCTTGAGCAGATGCAGGCGAAAGGAGAAACGCATGACTCCGTTCTTTCCGGTACGGCGACGATTGAAGGGCTCCGAGTGAGCACCGCCGTTTGCGACTTCGCTTTCATCGGTGGTTCGATGGGTAGCGTTGCCGGAGAAAAGATCACTCGCGCCCTCGAACGAGGCATCGAGCTTCGTTGCCCAGTGGTGATCTTCTGCGCTTCCGGTGGAGCAAGAATGCAAGAAGGACTATTGAGCCTTATGCAGATGGCCAAGACCACCGGCGCCGTGGAGCGGTGCCGAGCCGAAGGAATTCCCTACATAGCCGTCTTCACCGACCCAACCATGGCCGGAGTTCTTGCAAGCTATGCCAGCGTTGCCGACGTTATCATCGCCGAGCCGAAAGCCCTCGTGGGCTTCGCCGGTCTCCGTGTCAGCAAGCAAGCCGGTGTCGGCAAAGTGCCCGACGATTTCCAAACCGCAGAGTACGTTCTCAAACACGGAATGATCGACCGAATCGTTTCTCGTAAAGAGCTGCGAGCAACCCTCGCGGGCCTCGTCCGAACCCTCGGCGGACACTTGCTTCATTCGGAGGCCGGAGCCTAATGGCAAAGGACATCGCAAAGACCCACAAGGAGTGGGAGAAGCCTCTCCTTGAACTAGAGGACACGATCGCGAAACTTCGAGAAGCCGCTCGAAGAGAAGCCGATCCGGTCAAGCAGGCGAACTACATCGAAAAAGCCGAAACCTACCAAGAACAGTGCAACCGGTACGTCAAGCTGATGTACTCGAACCTTGGAGATTGGGAGAAGGTCCTCGTTGCTCGAGCCGAAAAAAGACCGTACACCCTCGATTACATTCAAAGCATTTTTAATGGCTTTATCGAACTCCAAGGGGACCGCAATGGCTTCAACGACAACGCCATCGTCGGCGGCCCAGCTGAGTTCAACGGTCGCCCCGTCATCGTTCTAGGACACCAAAAAGGCCGAAACATCCAGGACCGTCAGATGCGAAACTTCGGCATGGCGAAGCCGGAAGGCTACCGAAAGGCGATCCGCTTGTTCGAAATGGCGGAGCGTTTCCGAATGCCGGTGATCTCTTTTGTGGACACCCCCGCCGCCGACCCCGGCGTTGAGAGTGAATCTCGAGGAATCAGCGAAGCAATCGCGGCCGCGATGCTCAAGATGTTCCAGCTCACCGTCCCCACCGTCTCCGTCATCATCGGTGAAGGTGGCAGCGGCGGCGCAATCGGTATCGCCGTCTCCAACCGCGTATTGATGCTCGAACATGCCGTCTACTCGGTCATTCCACCGGAAGGTTGCGCCGCTATTCTGTGGCGTGCGCCAGAACGAGCGCCAGAGGCGGCGGAGGCTCTCCAGATCACCGCGAAATCTGCCCTCTCGCTTGGCATCATCGATGAGATCGTTTCCGAACCTGAAGGCGCCGCGCACCGCGATCCGGCTGGAGCTTCAGACCTCATCAAGGAAGCGGTTGTCCGGCATCTCGATGAACTGCTGAAGCTATCGCCCGCAGAACTCCACGCCGATCGACACGCGAAGTTCCGAAAACTCGGCAAGTTCGCCGAAACGCTCTAGTTCCCTTCCCAGTTGACGCGGAAGGTTGCCGCGTCACCAGGAAGGATCTCCCCAATGAATTCCCGGGTGACCTTGCCAACCGTCACCTTGATCCTGTGGGTGCCATAGAACGGCCGGAACTTTGCCATTCCGTTCGAATCACTGTTCGCCGTTTCATTCGTCCACCACTTTTTGAAGACCAAATCGCGATACGCCTTCACGGTCGGTCGGGCGGTCCAGTCCCTGCGGTACATCGCGCCGCCCTCGTTTGCGCGCCAGTGCGCCCCTTCCCAGAATCCCCACATGATGAAGCCATCGACCTGCGGGTGACTAAAGCAAGTCGTCAGGAAATCTTCCATGTGCTCGGCATGCACTTTGTCATCCTGAACTCCGAGATCATATTCTGTAATCTCCAGCCGGGGCCCCAACGCCGCCATCTCATCAAGCGCTTTCAGAACCGTCGGCATCGGAGTCATCGGCGTTCCGACGTGAGCCTGGATGCCGATGATGTCAACTGGCGCTCCTTGGTTCAGAAGCTGTTGAACGCGCTCCTTAGCCTTTTCTTTGTGCCCGGTGCCCACCTGCGATTCTTCGGTGATGTTGTAATCGTTGTACGCCGTAAGCGCAGTTGGATCTGCAACCTTCGCAATGCGGAAGACCTGGCCAAACGTTTCCCAGCCTATTCGGTCCCAGAGCGACGTTTCAGTCACCGCCTCGTTCACCACATCCCAGAGGTACAGCTGGCCCTTGTAGCGAGTCACGACCTCTTCCACGCGGTCCGAGACGCGATCCTTCAGAACACTGTCCTTCATCGCCCATGCTCCCGCCGGAACATTCCGCTCAGAACCCCAAACTCCGTTGTGACCGCGAATGCGGAAGCCATTCTGCTTGAGCCAAGCAATCGCCTTATCCGGTGCGTCGTACCCGTCGGCATCCGTATTCGGCCACTTCAAGTCGTTCTCCAGCGTTACCGTGTTGAACAGACTCTTCAATTCCGCCCGGAATCTATTGCTAGTGGCGTTATTTCCATTGATGAGCTCAGCCGGAGCCGCCGTGCCAAATCGGAAGGCGTGACGCAACATCTCAACCTGGATTTTTGCTCCGGGAAGCGGCTTCCCATTACGAACCACGTTCACCACCAACGGCCCCCGTCGCTGTTTCTCGATCCGCGCTTCTGCCGCCGCCTTCCAGGCCAAATCACGCTTTCCGGAAGCGTAGTACTGGATGGTCTGCTTCACTTCGCGCAGTGGCTTAAAGCCGAGGTTCTCGACCACTACATCCTTCAACTCGACCTCGCCGGTCTCGTACCCAAGGAAAATGGTCAGCTGCCCCTCCTTCGGTGCCAAGCTCTTCGGCACGATCCCGGCGAACCGAAACGCTTGCCAGGTTGGCGTGAGCGTCACCGGGCCAGACACGTACTTCGTGTTTGGCGGATTGCTCTCTTCGATATGCACCGTCGCACGCGACTTGGTTCGGCTCCGCATCTGCAGAGACACCGAAACGGTTTGGCCGGCAACGATACCTTTGTCGAGAGGAACGCCGATCAAGTTGTCCCAGGGCGAAGCTCCCCGCTTGACAACAAATTTTGAGAGCAGTGGCCCTGCTGGGTTGGACAGCGTCACTCCTGGAGTCCGCCAATCCGATAGCTTCGGCGCGTTCAGCAACCTCTCTGGCTTAGCGAGCGGAACCGGCTCGATGGCTTCCAAGCTCACCGATGCAAGCTCAACCGTTCCCGTGCCGAAGTTTAAGTGAAAACCTGCTTGGGCCTGTTTAGCCGCGAAGGAAGCGTTTGCAATGCCCGAGACTTTGTAGGATTGCCACTCGGGCGTCAGAACTAACTCGCGGCTCATGACATCGCTGTACGGTGCCGAAGCCGCCTGAACGAACGCGTTGATTTTGTTGCGCGTGATACTCCGGGCCCAAAAGCTGAACTCAAGAACCTGGCCCTGTTTCAAGGGACTATTGATTTGCTGCTGACACTGGACTTCCCAGCCTGGAGCCCCGGGAATCTGCTTGAGGTCTAACTTGACCGCCTTTCCGCCGCGGTCCGAACTCACAACCTCCCGCTGGCAATACTCGGAAGACGTAATTTGCCACCCCTCCGTTCCAGCGCTAAAGTCTGGATTCGAGATGAGATTTCCCGCGAGGGCGACCGATGCAAGCAGCACGGACAACATAGCTCCACTTTACTGCGAACCGCCCAAAACCGAATAGCTGTCATGAACAGACAATGAGACCGAACCGGTATCCTTCCGGTCCCATGGGGTTTGTAAAACGCACGCATACATGCGGCGAAATTCGCGCCGAGCACGTCGGCGAAACGGTGTCATTGAACGGCTGGATCCACCGCGTTCGAGATCTTGGAGGCGTAAAGTTCGTTGATCTCCGAGACCGCACCGGGTTGGTTCAGCTCGTGCTCGCGCCTGAGACCTTCCCCGATTCCTCCTCGCTCCGTGCGGAGGCATGCGTCAGCTTTACCGGCAAGGTTCTTGAGCGAGCCGACGAGGCAAAGAACCCCAAAATGCCGACCGGTGACATCGAAATCGAAGTCCAGAACTTCGAAGTCCTCGGCCCTACGAAGCCGTTGCCCTTCCAACTCAGCGACGAAGAGCAAATGCAGTCGGTGAACGAAGAGCTACGAGTCAAGCACCGGTACCTCGACCTTCGACGCCCATCGATGCATCGCCGCTTTGCGGTTCGCAGCTCGGTCATTCGGCGGTACCGAAGCTATCTCGATGCACGTGGCTTCCTTGAAATCGAGACTCCGATCATCACGAAGTCCACCCCCGAAGGTGCACGGGACTATCTTGTTCCTTACCGAAACGAATCCGGACTCTGGTATGCGCTTCCGCAAAGCCCTCAGCAGTACAAGCAGCTCTTGATGGTCGCGGGCATGGAGCGGTATTACCAAATCGCCAAGTGCTTCCGTGACGAAAGCAGCCGAGCCGACCGGCAACCCGAATTCACCCAGCTCGATATCGAAATGTCGTTCATCGATCAGGAAGACATTCTGACGCTGATCGAAGCGATGACTCAGGAAGTCGTGAACGGCACGATTGAAGAGTTCGGCCTCGATAAAGAGCCAGTCGGACCGATGGAACGCATCACTTACGATGCCGCGATGCGAGATTATGGCTGTGATAAGCCGGACACTCGGTTCGACCTGAAGCTGATCGATCTCACCGAGTGCTTCCCAGACACGCAGTTTGCCGTGTTCAAAAACACCATCGAGACCGGCGGCGTATTGCGCGCGGTCCGCTTCCCTGGTGCGGCGAGCTACTCGCGAAAGGAAGTCAGTGGCCTGGAAGAGTTCTGCAAAGAGCTGGGCGCTAAAGGCATGGCCCATCTCGCCGTTCTGCCGGCAGCCGATGCGGGCGAGGGTGCTTACATTAGCCCGAGCGGGCTTGCCATCAAGAGCTCGATCGTCAAGTTCTTGGCCGAGTCGGAACTTGAAGCCGTTCTGCAAACATCAAAGGCGGAAGCCGGCGACCTGATCTGCATCGTGGCCGACGCTTGGCAAACGACCAACGACGTTCTCTACCGACTTCGACTCGAAATCGGCGAACGCCTGAAGCTTCGAGATCCGCGCATCCTGAAGTACCTCTGGGTCATCGACTTCCCACTCGTTGAGTGGAGCGATACCGACGGACGCTGGAGCTCGATGCACCACCCGTTCACGATGCCGAAATGGGAAGATTTGCCAAAGATCGAAACCGATCCGGGCGGCATCCGCGCCCAGGCCTACGACTTGGTTTGCAACGGAATGGAAGTCGCCGGAGGTTCGATCCGAATCAATCGCCCCGACATCCAGGCCCAAATCTTTGGCCTTCTCGGCATCGATGAGGCAACTCAGCAAGATCGATTTGGACACTTGCTCGAAGCGTTCAGCTACGGAGCGCCTCCGCATGGCGGCATCGCTCCCGGCATCGATCGCCTCATCATGCTCCTCACCGACACTGAGAATATTCGAGAAGTCATTGCCTTCCCGAAAGTTGCTGGAGGCCAAGACCCAATGATGGGGGCCCCCAGCACAATCGACTCGCAGCAGTGGGCCGAACTTGGCCTCCGCCGCTCCTGAGTCCTTACCAGGCGTAATCTTCCGGGGAAGTTTTCTTACCCGGGAAGATTGCGTCGATCTTTGCCAGAACCTCGGCATCGAGCACGATATCAACCGACTTGGCATTGCCGTGCAGTTGGGCGAGGGTTCGTGGTCCGATGATGGGACCGGTCACGCCAGGCTGGTGAAGGGTCCAAGCCAGCGCGACGTCGGCTGGATTCTCACCGAGTTCACCACAAAGCGCTTCCCACTTCTCAAGCTGATCTGCGTGCTTCACTCGAGCTTCCGCGGTTCCGCCCTCGTTTCGGCGTGCGCCTTGATCTTCCGTCTTTCCGCCGAGCAAGCCACTTGCCAGCGGGCTCCATGGGATGACACCGAGGCCGTATTCGCGGCAAGCCGGGAGCACTTCGAGCTCGATGTTTCGGTTGAGCAAGTGGTAGATCGACTGCTCACTCACCAAGCCAAGCATGTTCTGGGCCGATGCGCGCTCGTTGAATCGGGCGATGTGCCAGGCACCGAAGTTAGACGATCCGAAGTAAAGCACTTTGCCTTGCTGTCGCAGCACCGAGAACGCTTCGAGAATCTCCTCCGTTGGCGTGAGTCGATCGATGTGGTGCATTTGGTAAAGATCGATAAAGTCGGTCTGCAACCGCGAGAGAGATGCATCACAGGCCTTTCGAATGTGCAGTGCGCTGCATCGGCCCGAGTTTGGCCAGTCACCCATCTCACCGTAGGCCTTGGTTGCAATCACCGTCTTGTCTCGTCGTCCGCCACCTTGGGCAAACCACCGACCGATGATGCTCTCCGTCCAGCCGTCCTTTTTCCAGCCATAAACGTCGGCCGTATCAAAGAAGTTGATCCCAAGATCGTGGGCCTGATCCATGATCTCAAAGCTATCGGCTTCGGTCGTCTTCGGTCCAAAGTTCATCGTGCCGAGGCAAAGCCGACTTACCTTTAAGCCGCTACGGCCAAGTTGAGTGAATTTCATAACATCGTCGTTCTACCGTGCAAAGGTCCCGAACGCGTTCCAAGCGGGACATTTTCACGCACAATTGGCTGAATGGAACTCGTGCGCTATCGACCTGACCAAGCCATCCGTTGGCTACGCATGGGAGCCGAGACCCAAAAGCAAACCGCGAAGGAAAAGACCAAGAAGGTCACCGATCCTCGCCAGCGGTTTGCCGATCATCTCAAGAACGCCGCCGGAGCCATCATGGACTACGGCAAAGGGGCTTACACCGAAGCTATGCACAGCGTGGCCGAGGCGAACGAGTTTGTCATCCAAGAAACGCAGCTCGACATCGTGCGAAATGGCACGATCAAAACCGTCCCTTACGATCGCATCAAGGCGATTCAACTGCAAACCGATCGGGCAACGCTCGTTCTGGATAAGGGCACGGTCATTATCAAACCGTTTGCGTACCTGAGCGCGGGCCGGGCAAAGGTTCCGGTTGGCTGGCAGCGAAACGGCCTCGACGTGCCGTTCGAGCTTCTCTTCGAAGAAATCAGCGCCCGAAGCGGAATTCCTTTAACTGAAACAGAATAACCTTGTCCTGAGAAAAGGTACATAGGACGGGTGAGCGCATGGCATCAGCCAGAACCACAACAGTGGTGGCACATCGTAGAAGACGCCCTCAGTGAGGACGTAGGTAGCGGCGACATAACGGGCGCTGCCCTCTCCGCCAACGAAATGGTCCGCTGGCATATCGAAGCGCAGGCCGAAGGGATCGTTTGTGGCCTAGGGATTGCGGAGTTCCTTCTTGCCCCCTCTCCAGACGATTCTGGTCGCGCAAACATCGAGGTTCTCAAGAACGATGGCGATCCTGTTTCGCGCGGAACCATCATGATCCGCGGCTATCTCAGCGCCCGCCAGGTTATGATGGCGGAGCGTACGGCGCTTAACTTCCTCATGCACCTGAGCGGCGTATCGACGCTGACTCACGAATTTGTTGAAAGGGTGAAAGGAACGGACGCACGAATCGTCGACACCCGCAAGACCATCCCCATGCTGCGGTCTCTCCAAAAGTACGCCGTCCGCTGTGGCGGAGGTCACAACCACCGAATGGGACTCTATGACGGCGTGATGTTGAAGGACAATCACATCGCCGCACTTGGAGGCATCAAGCCCGCTGTGAAAGCCGTTCGGGCTTACGCTTCACACATGCTGAAAATTGAAGTGGAGTGCGAAACCTTAGAGCAGGTGGCAGAAGCGGCGGAAGCAGGAGCGGACATCGTGATGCTAGACAACATGGATCCGTTCATGATGCGAGAGGCCGTCAAGCAGTACAAGAACCAGGTGCTTTTAGAAGCGAGCGGTGGCGTTTCGCTTGAAACCGTGCGCGGAGTCGCGCAAACTGGCGTACATCTCATATCAGTTGGCGCGCTGACCCACTCTGCGGTGGCGTTACCGATGCATTTGGAATTGCTGTGAAGTTTGAAATTTCTGCCCAACAACCATTTTTCAGGTTCGCTGAGCTTGATTCAACGCAGACCTATGTCGCTGCCGCGATTCGTGATGGCCAACCGATTTCGGGCTGTTTGACCGAGAGCCAAACGAAAGGGCGTGGACGGTTTCAACGCGAATGGATCGCGGGGCCAAACTCGAGCCTGACCACCACCCTGGTCTTCAACACTTACCGAAATCATCCGGAGCCACATCTGATCGGAATGGCCACCGCGATCGCCGTGGCCAACGCATTCGACGCCAAACTTCAGTGGCCGAACGATATCGTGATCGGCGGGAAGAAACTTGCCGGCGTTCTTACCGAAGTGATTGTCGGTCCAGATGGCGATCGACTGACTATCGTTGGCATTGGCCTCAATCTCGGACAAACGCGGTTTCCAACCGAGATCGCTTTTCGGGCAACCAGCCTGGCCATCGAGGCGCGAGAGGTCCCGACGATTGACGAGGCGCTCCAAAAAGTTCTTTCGAGCATTCAGCGAGTACCGGAACCCACGTCATGGTTGTCGCTTCGTGATGAGTGGAACCAGCGATGCGCAACGCAAGGAAAGATTTTCCTGCTGCCTGGAGGCGACATGGCCCTTGGAGTCCGGGTTAACGAGACCGCATGCTTGGAATGCACGGTGGATCAGCAGACACGCGTGGTAAGCGTGGGAGAAGCCTTATTCGGCTAGAACTTCAATAAGAAGTTGGAGCGGGCGACGAGATTCGAACCCGCGACCTATTCCTTGGCAAGGAATCGCTCTACCACTGAGCCACGCCCGCTCGCGGATTAGTAAGTTACCCGAACCACCATCCAATGTCAACCCCAACCGTGGTGCTTACGGCCTCGATTGACATCATAATGCCCATATGCCTATTGATCTCAATGTTCTTGCCGAAATAGGCACGCGAGCTGGCCGCCTCGCGCAAGAGGAGCGAAAGCGTCTGGCCACTGAACTCAAGTCGGATGGCAGCTTGGTCACCAATGCCGACCGAAAAGTCGAAGAGTACTTGCGAACCGAGCTTGCCCCGTTGGCCTCTGAGACCTCGGTTTGGGGCGAAGAATTCGGACGCGACGATGAAGGCTCAAACGGCATTTGGTTGCTAGATCCCATCGACGGAACCTCGAACTTCGCTATGGGTCTCCCAACTTGGGGCGTCAGCATCGCTCGATGGCAAGATGGCCAGCTCCGGGAAGGCTGTATTTTCTTGCCCGATCTTGAGGAACTCTACGTTGCCGCAAAAGGAGCGGGAGCGACGCTAAACGGTGAGCCCATTCCTGCCGTCGTTTCTGGTCGGCCGAAGGCGTTTGAACTGATTTCCTGCTGTCCGCACATCGCGCCGCTGATCGGAAGCGAAAAGGTGCCCGGCAGACTCCGCTGTTTTGGCGCTTCCGTCGTTGATGGCAGCTGGACGGTTACCCAGCGTCTACGGGGCTTGTACGGGATGGGAGAGCGATTGTATGACGTAGCCGCCACGCTCGTCCTAGCTACCGAAGTCGGCCTAGTTGCGAGCTACACCGATGGCACGCCACTGAACTTGCCGTCGCTTGTGGCGGGAACGCCGATTCATCGCCCGTGGCAAATCATGCCACCGGTAGACAAAGCAGCTTCCTCAGCTCTTCAGGCGTGACGTTGTCTGAGGCGTCCTTCGCCTTACGAGACCAAACCACGGTTCCCTCCGCGTCAACTACGAATGCTCCGCCCAGCTGAATTGGGTCGGTGGTTGGGAGAAAACCGCCCTTCGTGCCGGACTTGATCACGGCAAAGCCGCGCTTGACGACACTCGGACCAAAGAGCTGGCCGATGGAAGCGCGCTGTAACCCGAAATGCAGATACAAGTGATGCTGTGCATCGGAAATGAAGGTGTGCGGCGAACGGCTAGCATCCTTCAGCCGCTGAGCCTCATCTGCTGAGCTCAGCGTTACGAAGGCGATGGGAAGGTCTAGCGCTTCGTTAAGCAGCTGAATCTGCTCGCGACAAAAGATGCACCCCGAGTGCCGCAAGAAGATGAGCGCAAATGGAAGTTGGGGGAATAGCTTCGCTAAGGCGACCTCTTGCCCGGTCGAAAGCAGAACCGTTCGATCTGGCAAATTCATGGTAATGCGTACTACGCATCGACCACGACATCTATCAACTCTTGGAACGGTTTCATTTTCGACGGGTGCTTGAGTTTCTTCAGCGACTTCTGCTCGATCTGTCGAATTCGCTCTCGCGTCACCTGGAAACACCGCGCCACTTCTTCGAGCGTGTGCGGTTGGCCGTCTAGAAGGCCATACCGCATCATGATCACTTCCCTCTCTCGTTCTGCCAACGTTGAGAGCAAATCGTCGATCTGACCACGCAAGATGGATCGTAGCGCCGCATCTGCCGGGTTTTCGCCCGAACGATCCACGAGGAACTCAACGAGCGACGTATCTTCGCTGTCTCCAATTGGCGAATCAAGCGACAAGGGCTCGGCGATAGCGCGCTGGAACTCTTCCACACGCTCGACGGAGATGTTGAGACACTCTCCGATTTCTTGGGAGGTTGCCTCCCGGCCGAGGGTCTGCTGAAGCTGGCCCGTCGATCGCATCATGCGGTTGACGGCTTCTAGCGTGTGCACCGGGATTCGGATCGTCCGACCGTGATCGGAGAGAGCGCGGGAAATTGCCTGTCGAACCCACCAGGTGGCGTAGGTGCTGAATCGGAAACCGCGCTCGGGGTCAAATTTCTCAACCGCCCGAATGAGGCCCATGTTTCCTTCTTGGATAAGGTCCTGCATCGACAAGCCGCGACTGATGAATCGCTTGGCGATGGAGACCACGAGGCGAAGGTTTGCCTCAATGAGCATCTGCTTGCATCGATCGCAGCCGGTGCGTGCGCAACGAGCGAGATTAACCTCGTCCTCTGCATTCAAAAGCGGGATGCGGCCGATTTTTTGTAGCCACATGCGGACCGAGTCTTCGAAGTGGTGCTCAACCTCCGAGGTCCCTGTCTCAACGTCGCCTTCTGCTTCGAACGTCTCTTCCGAAACCGCGCGACCTCGGGCGTTTTGATTCGCCGCAAGCATGCGAGCCGGACATCGTGGCGTCCGATGGAATATGAGCGCGGTTCCCCCTCCGCACTCCGTAGTGCCCTCCGTTAATTCTTTCCCTGAAAGCATTAGTAGATCACGCGACCTCCGTTGGTGAGCGCGAACGCATTACACTATAGCAAAGGTTTTCCGAGTCACCTTCAGAATTCTTCCGAACCGCGTGAATTACCAGTCTTCATGCGTCGATTCAGCTTCCTGAGGCGGAATTGGCTTGAGTTTCTTGAGTTGCTCAAGATACTTTTGCCGTTCTTCATCGCTATCAAGGAGAGGACGGGTGGCGGTGGTTTTCTGGAGCGTCGCCTTTTCGCGAAGTTTCACGATCGACTCGGTGATGTAGTCCTCTTTCAGCATGTCGCCCCGGAGGTCTTCTTCGATGTCCGCGAGAATTGAGCGCAACCGCTCCGGCTCGATGTTGCTGAGCCACTGACTCACTTCGCCGCTCGGAGCGGCCGTCGGAAACGTCAGAGCGATTGCGGTCGATAGTTCCTTCCCCAGCGTGGTCACGAATAGCTCGCCATGCCGCGAGAACATCCAGCCTTCCTTTCGAAACTTACTGCTGAGAAATGCCCGAAATACGACGACTTCGGCCGATTCCAGGTCCTTCACGGTTGTCCTAGCCCGGGTAATTGATCTTGCCGCCTGTCGAGACGCTTCCGGATCAAACGCCCGTGCACGGCGAATATTTCCGACCGTTCGCTTCAGGGCCTTTTGCGCTTGAATGGCGTCGGTTAGGTTCGGATACTTAGGAGCCAGCCGCACCAACTGACGATCGAGTTCAAGTTCGTTGGGAGCATCGGCAAGGATCTCCAGCGCTTCCTGCCAAAACCTCTCATCCGATGGGTCCAGTTTCTCTTCAAGGCGCCGAATCTTGAAGTCGATCGGCGGCAGTCCTTTCGCAACCGCATCTGATACCGCCGCTGGTCCTTTCTGACGGAGCAAAGAATCTGGGTCATCTCCTTTCGGGAGCAGCGAGACCCGAACCCGCAGGCCCTCGGCCTGCATCACCGCAATCGCGCGGTCTGCTGCCTTCTGCCCGGCTTCATCGCTGTCATACAGGATCGTGACTTCCTCTGCCCACCGCTTGAGAAGCTTTGCCTGCTCTTCCGTCGCAGAGGTACCAAGAGACGCCACCGCTTGAGTCACTCCCGCTGCGTGGCAGGCAATGACGTCCAAGTAGCCCTCAACAAGCACCGCTCGCTTCAGCTTCCCAATTGAGTCTCTAGCTTCGCTGAAGCCGTAGAGCACGCGACTCTTGCGGTACAGAGGGGTATCGCCGCTGTTGATGTACTTCGGCATGCCCGTGCCGAGCACGCGGCCACCAAAGCCGACCGTGGCTCCGCGCTCATCCTTGATCGGAAACATCAGTCGACCACGAAACTTGTCAAAGAACCCGCCGGACGGATCCGTGTCGACAAGAAACAGGTCCTTGCAGTCCTGAAGGGAGAACCCGAGCTTCTTCAAATGGTTTGCCAGCGCTTCTCCCATTTCTGGGGCATAACCGATTCCCCATTTGGTGAGTGTCTCAGAATCGAGACCTCTGCGCTCACAGTACTCCCTTGCCGTCGCGCTCTTTATAAGCTGTTCCTGAAAGAATGCAAGCGCCGCCGCCATGGGCTCGGCATAAGATTTCGACTTCTCACCGCCTTCGCGGCTCTTTAGGGTGACGCCGGCCTCCTTCGCGAGGATTCGGAGCGCTTCAACGAAATCGACGTTCTGTCGATTCATGACCCAGTTGAAAATGTCTCCCGTCGCGCCGCAGGACCAACATTTGTAGCGGCCGGTCGAAGGAGAGACCGTCATTGACGGATTCTTATCCGGATGGAAAGGGCAAAGCCCTTGAAAATTCTTGCCTACCTTCTTGAGGGGCATCTCAGATGAAATAAGCGAGACGATGTCGACTCTTTGTCGAATCTCGTCTCGCTCATCCATGCTATCAGCCTACTTCAGGGTCAGTGCCCTGCGCAGGTTGACTTACGACTTTCCAGCGGCAACCACAACGCCAACAACGACCTGTGGTTTCTTTGGTGCAAGCCGGGCGAACCGGAATGCAACCTTGCCTCGGGTAAGGTACTTCACGAACATGTTGTCACCAGCGATTTCGTATCCGTCTGGATTCGCGTACTTGCCGACAACAGTCTTGAAGTTTGCACCGAAGCTGACGCCAGCCTTGGTCTTGACCATTGGATCTCGCAATCCGATGGCTTCAATCTGCACCACTCGACCGAGTCGGTCGATGATGAATGCGTACTTAGATGACTTCTTGTTGTAGACCCATCGAGTGAAGGTCACTCGGGTGCCTGCACCAGCGATTGGAGGAGCACCTGCGCCGCCACCAGCCGGAGGAGCGCCAGCACCAGGTCGTCCACCGCCTGGGCCACCGACTCCCGGAGGAGGTCCGCCGCCGTTTGGAACGCCTGGAGGTGGTCCACCAGGGCCAAATGGGCTTGAGCCGCCGCTCTGTCGTCCGCCTGGGGCGAACTGTCGCAAATCGTCTTCAGAGGTCAACGGAGGCATAAAGTCGGCAAGCTGCCCACCGGCTGCTCCACCGCCGCCAGATGCTCGTCCGCCGCCACCAGCGGATGCACCTGGGCGTCCTGCCGGTGCTCCTGGAGCACCAGCTCCGCCGCCTTGACCGCCGCCGAACTGTGCGCCGCCACCAAGGGTCACCGGTAGGATTTCGTCCGGTGTACCAAATTTCTGCAATACGCGAGTGCTTTTGTCAAACAGGTTGATTCCTAACAACCCAGTCTCCGCACGCTGCGCGAGTGCACTCGCAGCAAGCGGAACCATCGCAAGCACCGTAAGCGTTTTTTGAACAATCCTCGTCTTCAAAGGGAATTCGTCCTCCATTGTGGGCGAGACATCCTGCCTGCCCTTACGCTAGTAATTGACGTACCTAGGACCCGGATTCGTAACAGGTCCTAGAAAGGAACCTCAGGTATACACCCGGTATTAGTTCAGTTAAGGAAACTGACAATCTCATGGCAGCCAATTTAGAAATCAACAGCTCGCAGTTCGAAGCCGAAGTCATCAACTCGGAACTCCCAGTCCTCATCGACTTCTGGGCACCATGGTGCGGCCCTTGCCGAGCCATCGCTCCATCGGTCGAAGCTCTCGCCGAGGAATTCGCCGGAAAGGCTAAGGTCTTCAAGATCGACGTCGACAAGGAACCTGATCTCGCTTCCAAGTACGGCGTGATGAGCATTCCTGCTCTCCACGTTTTCAAGGGTGGACGAGAAGTCAACAAGGCCGTCGGCGCCCTGCCGAAGGATCAGATCAAAGCTCTGATCGAATCTGCTCTCTAAGCGGAACCATCAACTCATGGGCCCGATTCCGCAAGGATCGGGCCCTTTTCGGTTTAATTGACCTGTGAGTTCCGAACCAAAACCGGCCGATGTTGGCACCAGCGTAGCCAAAGCCGGCGGAATCATGGTCGTCTCACTCTTTCTAAGCCGCGTACTTGGCATGGTCCGAGAAATGGTGATGACCGGAAAGTTCGGATCCGGCAGCCAGACCGACGCCTACAACCTCGCCTTTTCCCTGCCCGATCTGCTCTTCTTTCTGATTGCGGGGGGCGCCCTCAGTTCTGCATTCATACCGGTCTTCACGGAGTACTACCAAACCGAGCGCGAAGATGAGGCTTGGCACGTCTTCAGCGTGGTTGCGACGGTCATGTCGATCGTCGTTTTGACCTTCATCACGCTGGCATGGATTCTTGCCGAGCCCATCACTCACCTGCTGGCTCCGTCGGCCACCGGTCAGAAGTTCAACGACATCGTGCTGATGAGCCGAATCGTGCTACCAACGCAGTACGCGTTCTTCATCGGGGGCCTCATGTTCGGCACCCTGTATGCAAGGCGAGTCTTCGCCATCCCTGGCCTAGGACCGAACGTTTACAACATCGGAATCCTGTTCGGAGCGCTTGTCCTTTCCAGCTTCACCAATCCGCCAATCGCCGGAATGTCCTGGGGCGCCCTTGGCGGAGCGATGATCGGGAACCTTGTGATCCCATTCCTCACCATGCGAAAGCTGGGATCCAAGTTTGCCTTCTCACTCGATGTGCGGCATCCCGGAGTCGTCAAAGTTTTCAAGCTGATGCTGCCGGTGGTCCTGGGCCTTTCACTTCCGGGCGTCTACGACTTGATCTCCCGCTACTACGGACAAATGTATTCCGACGGGTTGGTCACGAATCTCAAGCTGGGCAACGTCCTCATGCAAGCGCCGCTCGCGGTGTTCGGGCAATCCCTCGCCCTCGCGGCCTTCCCGGTTCTCTCTCAACACTTCGCCCGTGGAGAAACTGGTCTTTACCAGTCCCAGATGAACGCCACTATCCGGCAGGTGCTTTTCATCTCGATCCCAATCTCGGCGCTCATGTTCGCCGCACCCGAGCCGATCGTCGTGGCGATCTTCCAGCACGGTGCATTCACCGTCGAGAACTCACGCATCGTTTCCGACCTCTTGCGGCTCCTGAGCCTCGGCATTTGGGCCTGGTGCCTGCATCCGGTTCTCATGCGTGGATTCTTCGCCGCGCAGCATTCGACAACCCCAATCGTCATCGGCACCATCACGACAGGTGTCTTCTTTGTCCTCATCAACCTTGGCCGCCAAACTCCGCTGACCTATCTTGCGATACCGCTAGCCTCATCTCTCTCCGGGGTCTTTCTCGTCGGCGCACTGCTGTTCGCTCTCCATCGCCGAATGGGCGGAGTGGACTTCCAGGGAATCCTCTCGACGATGGGCAAAGCCGTCTTGGGCTCCGTTGTGTTTGTCGGCGTCACCTATGGCCTGCTTCAGGTTCCGTTCCTCCAGTCGCTTCAGACCAACAAGCTTGGAGCCGTCCTCATTCTTTTGCTGGTCTGCCTGCCTGGATTCTCGCTCTACGTGATCATCGCTCGGGCGCTTAAGATGCCCGAAACCGCCGCGCTCGACCGTACCTTTGACAAAATTCGTAGCCGGATCGGTCGCTGACCGGCTGGTATCTTGATGCCATGGACAACGTGGTCATCGTTTCTGGCGCCCGCACCGCAATCGGCGCATTTCAAGGCAGCCTCAGTTCCCAATCGGCTCCGTCACTGGGTTCTGTCGCCATTCGGGAAGCAATCTCCCGCGCCGGTGTCGATCCATCTGAAGTCAGCGAAGTCCTGATGGGAAACGTCCTGAGCGGCGGCCTTGGCCAAGCGCCAGCACGACAAGCTGCCCTCGCCGGTGGGGTTCCAAACTCCGTTCCTTGCACCACGGTTAACAAGGTCTGTGGCTCCGGGATGAAGACCGTCATGATGGCCGCACAAGCGCTTCGATCTGGTGATGCCTCCATCGTGGTAGCAGGCGGAATGGAAAGCATGTCCAACGCCCCTTACGCCCTCGAGAAAGCCCGTACCGGCTATCGAATGGGCAACGGCACCTTGCTGGACCTCATGATCCACGACGGCCTTTGGGATCCGTACAACAACTGCCATATGGGCAATTGCGGAGATTCCACCGCGGCCGAGTTCAGCATTTCCCGCGAAGAACTTGACGCCTTTTCCGCCGGAAGCTACCGACGTGCCGTCCACGCTCAGTCCAGCGGACGATTTGAGCGAGAAATTGCCCCCATTCTCATCCCTCAGCGCAAGGGCGACCCGGTTCAAGTGAACCAGGATGAAGAGCCCGGAAAGGGCGATCCGGCGAAGTTGCCTTCCCTGCGCGCCGCCTTCAGCAAAGATGGAGTCACCACTGCCGGTAACGCCAGCTCGCTCAACGACGGTGGTTGCGCGCTCGTTCTGATGCTCGAATCCGAAGCCAACAAGCGCGGCCTCAAGCCCCTCGCCCGCGTTGTCGCCCAGGCCCAGTTCGCCCACGCACCAGAACGGTTCACCAGCGCACCGACTGGCGCGATCCAAGCTGTTCTTGCCAGGGCGCAGCTTTCGGTTGAAGACGTTGATCTCTTCGAAGTCAACGAAGCCTTCGCGGTTGTCGCCATGCTGGTCGCACAACAAGCCGGCATCGCGCTTGAAAAGCTGAACGTCAACGGGGGTGCGGTCGCGTTGGGCCACCCGATCGGAATGACCGGAGCCCGCCTCATTCTCACCGCAGCCTACGAGCTGCAAGCCCGCGAAGCTCGCTACGCGGTCTGCTCCCCCTGCATTGGTGGCGGAGAAGCAACGGCCGTTCTTCTCGAACGCGTCAGCTAATTTCGGAACGGTTTTTCAAGTTCAGTTCAACGTTCCGCATCAGTCCATCAAATCCGGCTCGGCGAATCGCCGAGCCGGCAAAGGTGGAATCCCACTCCGCTTCTTGCATTCTCGCAAGTTCAAGCAAACCCGGATACTCCCGCGCGGCGAAATCAGGCTCGGACGTTGCCTGACCCCTGTCTGGCTGCCTCGGCCCTGGCTGATTGAACGGACATACGTCCTGACAAACGTCGCAACCGAAGCTCCAGTCGCCAATGCCCATTTCTAACCCAGGATCGATCTCTCCGCGATGCTCAATGGTGAGGTAGCTGACACAGCGGTTTGAGTTGATGAACCAGCGTCCATGCCCGAACTGAATCGCTCCCGTTGGGCAAGCCTCAATGCAAACCCGGCAAGTTCCACATCCACCCTTTGAAGGCATATCCCGCTGAATAGGTAGCGAAGTGAGGATGATCGCGATGAAAAAGAAGCTGCCGCGTTTGCTGTCAATGAGGCACGTGTTCTTGCCAAACCAACCCAGCCCCGCAAGGTGCGCGTACTCCCGTTCAAAAATCGGCGCGCTGTCGATGCAGCCGCGAAACTCTGCCTCTGGAAAATCGGCCCTCCAGCGAGCAATCAACCGGTTCATCTTGCTGCGAATGACCTTGTGGTAATCCCGCCCCCGGGCGTACTGCGCAACGCGAAAGTCGCTCGACGGCGGCTCAGGGTGTCGGTAGTTCAGCGTTAGAGCAATGACGGACCGGGCAGATTCCAGAAGTTTCCGGGGATCGCTTCGAAGCTCCAGCGAGTTTGGTAAGTACGCCATGCCGGCATGGTTTCCGTCGTCGAGCCACTTTCGGTAGAACTCCAGACCTTCTGCTGGCTCCGCTGCGCAGATTCCAGCGGTCGTAAAACCAGCATCTAATGCGGCCGCCTTAAACGGGCCAGAATCCAGGAACTCGCTCACAAATCAATTTTAGGAGACGCCACCACTCCTCGTTGGTGAGTTCTTGCGGGCGAGCACGTTGGGATATCTCCAATTCCACCAGCCACTCGGCGATTTCGGCTTTCGACTTACGCAGCCCGGTCGACAGATTGTTCTCCAAAGTCTTGCGCCTCTGGGCGAAACCGATGTTCAGCGCCTTTCCTAGCGCCTTTCGGTCCGATTGAGACACCGACTTGGGTTGGAACAAGAGAACCACGCTATCGACCTTTGGAGGCGGGAAAAAGGCATCAGGTGGAACGTCGGCCACCCGCGAGATATCGAATCCACACTGCATCGCCACCGAAAGCCCGCCGCGCTCGCTGCCACCGGCCGGTGAAAGAATCCGGTCCCCGACCTCGCGCTGCATCATCAGAACGGCCCGGTCCAAAACACTCGCCAACTCTTCGACCCGCCCCAACAAGGGACCGGTGATGTAGTACGGCATGTTTGAAACGATGACCAAAGGCTTCGGCAAACCGGCGACAAGCTCTGGAAGATTCAGCTTGAGGGCGTCTCCCCACGTTACTGCGACACCAGGCGCGCACGCATCAAGCGGTTTTGCCATGCGTTCATCCAGCTCAACGGCGTGAACGTGTTCGAATGAGTCGGAAAGCGGACGCGTCAGAATGCCCGGCCCAGGACCGATTTCAAGAATGGAACCCGCTCCGGCGCAGGCGTCAAGAATCGCAGAAACTGCTGGCCCAGAGATTAGAAAGTGTTGCCCAAAGCTCTTATCTGCTTTGAGCTGGTGCCGCTTGAGAAACGGCACCAGTTCGTCAACCGACCATATTCTAGGAGGCTGACTTGAGTACGTGGACCGTCACCTTTCGGCGCCCAAAGGAGAAGGCTCGAGCTCGAGAATCGTAACAGAGATCGATTTTCTTGCCTTTGATTGCTCCGCCTGTATCAGAAGCCAGGGCGAACCCATAACCTTCGATGTACAGCAGAGAGCCGAGGGGAACGATTCGAGGATCGACGGCAACGTGTCCGAACCCGGCGCGATGGCCAAGTTTCGTTCGGCCAGAGCCGCCTCGTGGATTGGGATCGTAGGCACTGGCACTCATGTTAATAACTGAGCCGCGCACAAACGAACCTCGGCTGGTTGGATAGCCAGCTCGACTAATCAGGAATACGGTGTCTTTGGCCGGAGTTTTAGTCTCCGAAACGAGTTTGTATTCGACGGGTTGTTCGTTGACATAGATGACAACGAAGGTTTTCTCAACCGTTCCAACGGTTCCATCCTGAATCTTGCGGATGGCGCCCGGTCGGAGCGATCGGTCAAATTGATAACGAACGGTGGGTTTGATCTCCGTTCGCCGGACCTCGGTCCTGGTTTTTTCTTCGGACGTTCCAGCGAATGCCATTCCGGCAAAAGCTAAAAGCCCTATAAGCAAACTCCCTTTCGGTGAGCAGTTGCGCATTCGGTACCTCCTGCTTGGCTGCAAAGCCTATGGCTAAGCGACGAGTTATAGTACCAAACAAATGCCTCAAATGTCTACTTTCTGCGAATAACGGATACCAGACAAGGTTGATTCTCGGCAGTTGTGATCAGCGAATTCCCGTCTGCGGAGTACGCAATTCCCTCGCCCTGAAGGTCCAAATTTGTTCGAATTGCCATGGGTTCCTTCTTCGTCCAGCCACTCGTCCCGTCAGAAATATCCCACTCATATGCCGACATGTAGGTTCGAAGTGCAAGGAATTTGCCGTCTGGAGATACCGATCCTCCCGTCACCATTCGTGACTCTTTGATGAATCCGCCCAAGTCCACTTCCCCGACCGCTTTCAACGTCTGGATTACACCAGCTTTTTCTAGCGAACCGGCAAAAACTTTTGATGGGCCTTTTTGCATTTTCACGCAGATTTGAAATTCTCGGCCACCCGGCATGATCAAAAGTGCCTCGGCATTGTAGGCATCGGGATAGACGAATTCGATCTTTTCGAAGATATCAACTTCAGTGGCTTGCAGGTCCGGTTCCTTCACCACGTACAACGCCAGCGACCTTCTCTTCCTGCCGTTGTTCCCAATGTCGCCGATCGCCAAGAATTTTTCGCCATCACGCCCAAAGCTGGCGATATCTTCCCAATCTTGCGCCGTGGCGCCTTTAACGCGGACTTCCTGAATCACCTTCCCCGCCTCATTGAAGCGATAAAAGCGCGGATAGTCGCCGCTGTCGTTATGGGTGAAGTAGGTTCCGGGATGCCTAAGGCTCGCGGCAACGCCTGATGATTCCTTCACGCAGGAATCTTTGATGAGGCAAAGCGTCTCTGGGCGTGCGTAGGTTCGGCTCAGACGTTCATCAATCGAGTACCCGCACCCTGCGACCAGCAAAATCCATGTCGCAAAGATCGGTCGTACTCTCATTTCGACTCAGTGTACTTGCGGGTCCTGCCCATCACTTGGTTCTCTCGGTACAGGTACAAGTGAGCCCAACCCGCACGTTCTCCCAGCCGCGAACGCAAGTAATCGCCGACCGCTCGGTACCGCAACTCCGTTAGGGCGCTTCCGTGCCACTCCGGAAAGAAGTTCCGCGTCGCGGCCTGCCACATGTGCGTGTCGACCGGAACGGCGAGCCCGTGATCAAAGGCAAACAGACAGATGCAATCCGCAAGCTTGGGCCCGATCCCATCAATGGTGATGAGCTCATCAAATGCGGTTCTGTACGGCCCAGCTTTGAGATCGACCAAATAGGATTCGCCACCTCGATCTAGCAAAGCTCGCGCCGCGCCGGGAATGCGCGGGCTCCGATAGCCGAATCCCTTGGCTCGCAAAGCCGACTCTTCAATTCCTGCAATCACTTCCAGGCTCGGAAATCGACACGCCCCATTCGGGAAGACCGGTTCGCCGTATTCCGACAATGCATGCACCATCGACGTGATTCGGAGCAAGTGGTTGTTCGGACTACATAAAAAAGAAAACAGCGGTTCTCTTGGACTGCTAGGACGCATCAACCGAAAGCCGCTCGCCGCGACGGCTGCTGATTCCGGAAGACGGTCGGCGATTTCGGCCACAACATCGGCGAGCGATTCCTCCAGGCGAAAATGTCTCCGGAATTCAGTTTCCGAGCCCGTCGATTGGACGGCATAACCGGTCACTGTTCGCTCGACGGCGTACCAGTGATCGCCATCAATTCCAATCCAGCGACTATCCCCGTGCCTCGTCCAGCGAAAAACCTGACCGCTCATCACGCAATGATCGAGGTCCAGATCTTCCCCGGAAACGGAGATTTCAAACTCGTTCAAATTGAGTCTTCCGGGAGCATATCCAAGAACTCTTGCTCCGTCAGCACAGTGACGCCTAGTTGCTCAGCCTTTGCCAGTTTAGAACCCGCATTCGGTCCGGCAACCACGAACGATGTGGCTTTGCTCACGCTGCCCGCGGCTCGCCCACCAAGGTTTCGCACGGCCTCTTCGGCCGCCTCGCGGGTGAATCGCTCGAGCTTTCCGGTGAAGACGAAAATCTTGTCGAGAAATGCATCGCCGGTCGGTTCCGCTTGCTCCACCGGCGAAACTCCGAGTTCTAAAAGCGAATCGACCATTTGCCGGTTTTCATCGTCCTGCCACCATTCCACGATCTGGCCGGCCGTCCGTTTGCCGATGTTGTCGACCGCAACGAGCCGCTCAAAAGTGGCGGAGCGAAGGGCGTTCAAGGTCCGAAACTCGATGGCCAGGTCTCTCGCCCCGCTCTCGCCGACTTCGGGAATTCCAAGGGCGAAGATGAACCGAGCGAGCGTCGGACCTTTTGCCGCTTCAATGTTCGCGAGAAGCTTTTCAACGCTCTTCTCGCCAAGGCCGTCGAGTTTCGAGAGTTCTTCCTTTCGCTCGTGAAGTCGGAAGATGCTAGGAATGTCCGTCAGGTAGCCGTCCTGCAGCAGGCGGTCGATGAGCTTGTCTCCGAGGCCCTCGACGTCCAACATCTTTCGGCTCACAAAGTGCTGAAGTCTAGATGCGATTTGAGCGGGACAAGTCTTGTTCGGGCACTTCAGCGCGATCTCGCCTTCCTTTCGTACCAGGACGGTCTCGCAGACCGGGCACTCGGTTGGCGGCTCGGGCAGAACGGCATCTTCCGGACGCTTATCCAGCACCGGGCCGACGACTTCCGGAATGACATCTCCTGCTCGCTGGACGATGACCGTGTCACCCTCTCGAAGGTCTTTTCGGCGCACTTCGTCAAAGTTATGCAAAGTCGCTCGACTCACCGTTACTCCGCCAACGTACACCGGTTCTAGATCGGCAACCGGGGTGACATTGCCCGTTCGACCCACTTGGCAGAAAATCCGATTCAGCTTGGTGAATGCCTGCTCCGACGGGAATTTGTAGGCAATCGCCCAGCGTGGACCACGTGACGTAAAGCCAAGGGTTTCCTGGTCCGCGACGCGGTCGACTTTGATCACGACACCATCAATTCCGAATGGCAGTTCCGGACGTGCGGCTTGAACCTTGTTTACAAAGTCGAGCAACTCATCGATTCCGGTTGCGAGAGTCTGCATCGCAAAAACCGGGAAGCCTGCTCGCTTGAGCCGCGCGTTCAGTTCGCTTTGCGCGGCAGCGAGCGGTCCTTCGGTGAAACCAGTCCCGTAGGCGTAAAAGTTGAGTTTGCGCTTGGCGGTCAGCGAAGAGTCGAGTTGTCGAAGCCCGCCCGCCGCTGCGTTCCTAGGGTTCGCAAAAACCTGCTCCCCACGTTCGGATCGGGCTTCGTTTAGCTCATTGAAAATGGATCTCAACATCACCACTTCGCCGCGAACCTCGACCGTACCACTGAGGTTGTCCTGAAGCTCAAACGGAACCCCACGGATTGTGCGCGCGTTCTCCGTCACGAGTTCGCCGGTGGCTCCGTCGCCGCGCGTGGCCGCGCTGACAAGCTTTCCGTCAACGTAAGTCAGCGAAATCGATGCGCCGTCGAACTTGAGCTCAATCCAATAGCTCACCGTCTCGCGGCCAAGGAGCTTTCGAACTCGCTCGTCAAACTCTCGAAGCTCCTGCTCGCCGAAGGCGTTATCCAGAGAGAGCATTGGAACGCGATGCGCGTAGCTCTGGAAAGACTTTAGCGGTGGACCGCCAACGCGGGCCGTGGGGGAGTTTTCGGATTGCAGTTCTGGATGGGCTTCTTCTAAGCCAACGAGCTCGGTGAAAAGCTTGTCGTACTCGGTGTCACTGATCTCTGGATCGTCTAGAACGTAGTACCGGTACGCGTGATGCTCTAGAACTTTCCTGAGTTCTGCTACGCGCTCCGCTGGGTTCATGATGCTCCAGTAGGATCAGACGAGATCAGAATCGACGTCTAACAGTTCGTCCGCGACGAAAATGGGTGCCTCAAATCGAAGGGCCATTGCGATCGCGTCCGACGGACGGGAGTCAATCTCAACCTCGTTCGTACCAGCCTGTAGGTACATCTTGGCGTAGTAAACAGCGTTCCAGAAGTCGTCAATAACGACGCGATCAATGTCGCAACCAACGCGATCGAGAATGTTTTTGATCAGGTCATGGGTCTGCGGACGATCGGGCCGCTTTTGCTCGATGATGTACATGATCGCGTTGCTTTCGGAAGCACCGATCAAGATGGGGAGTTTTCTCACTCCGTCCGTTAACAGAACGAAGTGAGAGATTCTTCCTTTTGTTTCGGCTCCAAACACACCTTGAACCGACACTTCAACGAGTTCGCCGAATTGACCAGGTTCGCGCTCGGGATCGGACCCGCCGTAGGGGAAAAACGAAGGCGGCTTCTCTAGGCCTTCGCCACCTTCTCCGCCCTCGTATTCCTCTGCCATCGAACGTAGGTTACCCGTCGCTAAACCGGGGCTACTAGACCGTTGCCTTTGTTCATGCGATAACCGATTCGAGGAAGATGTTGTTCGTTGGCGTGCGCTTAAGGAGCTTGATGAGGCCCTCGGTGGCTTCAACGGAGTTGTTCTCCTTAGCCATAAGTCGTCGCAACTGGACAACGCCCTCAAGTTCGATCTTCTCGAACAGCAGCTCTTCGTGTCGCGTCGAGGACCGTCGGATGTCCACTGCTGGCCAGATTCGTCGCTCCGAGAGATCACGGTCAAGCACGATTTCCATGTTGCCGGTTCCCTTCAACTCTTCAAAGATCGCTTCGTCCATCTTCGAACCGGTCTCAACCAGAACGGAGGCAACGATCGTGAGCGATCCGCCTTCCTCAATGTTTCGTGCAGCACCAAAGAATCGACGTGGTCGGTAGAGTGCCGCTGGGTCCAAACCACCGGTCAACGTTCGACCAGATGGATTGATCGTCAAGTTGGAAGCTCGGGAAAGACGCGTGAGCGAGTCAAGCAGGATGACAACGTCTCGGCCGGCTTCGACCAATCGCTTGGCCTGTTCCAGACAAAGGTCCGTCACCCGCATGTGGTTCTCGGCCGGTTCATCGAAGGTCGAAGAGATGACCTGGCCCCGGACCGACCGCTTCATGTCGGTAACTTCTTCTGGTCGCTCGTCAACGAGCAACACCATGAGAGCGACTTCAGGGTGATTGATGCTGATCGCGTTGGCAATCGACTTCATCATCGTCGTCTTTCCGGCCTTCGGCGGAGAAACGATCAGGCCGCGCTGGCCCTTACCGATCGGCGAGATCAAATCGACGATTCTGGTCGCGATGTTGTCGGGTCCGGTCTCCATCACCAACTTCTCGTTGGGGAAGAGCGGAGTCAGCTCGTCGAAGTTCTTTCGGCGATGGATCTCGGGGCTCTTTGATGCGATGCCGTTGACGCTTTCAACGCGAAGCAGCGCCGGATACTTCTCGCCTTCGCGCGGCAACCGAACCTGGCAGAAAACGGTGTCTCCGGGCTTGAGGTTGGCCTTTTTGATTGCGGCTCCGCCGATGTAAACGTCGGAAGGCGTCTGGTGGTAGTCATCCTTGCGAAGGAACCCGTAACCGTCGGGAAGCACTTCAAGGATGCCGTAGGCGTAATTCGAATCTGGATTAACCAGTTGAAGCAACTTCTCGATCAACTCGTGCCGCAGCAGAGTTTTCGGATCGAGTTTGGCGGCTTTGGCTTCCTTCAGAAGGGCAGCCGGGGTCATTTGGTCGAAGAAGTTGTAATCCTTCTCCGGGAGAAGCTGCTCGATCTCCTGCTCGTTGGTTTGCGGAAGCCCGGGTCGCTGATTCTGATTTCCACGTCGGCGACGTCCGCCCTCCTGCTTACGAGGTCTGAAACTATGGGTCATATGATTTGCCTGGAATTTGTGGCTTGGGTCTTCTTTTGCCCGCTTCAGCGTTCTAGACGCTAGCCGGCGGGCAGTTCAGGTTGGGAGTTATCGTCCTGATTCCGAAGGATTGCGATGTACGGCAGATTGCGATATCGCTCGCCGTAATCGAGTCCGTAGCCTACCACGAACTCATTCGGAATTTCGAAACCAACGTAGTCCACCTTTGCGTCAACGCGGTGTGCATCTGGTTTAGAGAGCAGCGCGGCAATTCGCAAGGTTTTGGGCTTTCGCGTTAGGAGGAGTTCCCTCAAGTGGTTCACCGTTGTTCCGGTGTCCACAATATCCTCCACCAGTATGACGTTAAGTCCGGCAATATTGATGTCCAAATCTTTCCGGATCTGGACAAAACCGGTCGTCTCTCGAGCTCCGTGGTAGCTGCTGGCCTGCAAAAAGTCCAACTGACTATCCAATCGTAGGTGCCGCGCAAGGTCGGAAAGAAAGTGGATGGACCCTTTCAGAATGCCGACCAGAAGCACCGATTCACCTTCAAAGTCCGCTTCGATCTGGCGCGCCATTTCGGCCACCTTAGCTGTGATCGCCGCATTGTCGATCAAGACTTCGGTGTTCCGCTCTATCACAAATCCCGATTCATTTCCCATTTTTGACTGACTACTCAAGTTCGATCGTCGCTGGTGGCTTGCTTGTGAGGTCGTAGAAAACGCGATTCACGCCATCGACTTCGTTCACGATTCGCGTCGCAATGTGCTCCAACGTGGCAAACGGAATGTTCACTGCCCGAGCCGTCATTGCGTCTTCGCTCTCCACTGCCCGTAAAACGATCGGTTGCTCATAGGTCCGTTCATCGCCCATGACGCCAACGCTTCGCACATCAAGCAGGGCCGCGTACGACTGCCAGATTCCGACGTGCTGATTGCGCGCTCGAAGTTCGGACCGGAAAATCCAATCTGCGTCCTGTGTCATCCGAACGCGTTCACGGGTCACTTCGCCAAGAACTCGAACGGCGAGCCCCGGACCGGGGAACGGCTCTCGATCCACCATGTCATCTGGTAGACCAAGTTTTCTGCCGACCTCCCGGACTTCATCTTTAAACAGCCAGCGCAGCGGCTCAATGAGCTTGAGCTGCATCCAATCTGGCAAACCGCCAACGTTGTGGTGGGTCTTGATCTTTGCTGCCGTCGGCGAGCCACTCTCGATCACGTCTGGATACAGAGTGCCCTGCGCAAGGAAGTCGCAGCCAGCAAGCTCCGAAGCGTGATCTTCGAACACGCGAACGAACTGTTCACCGACAATCTTTCGCTTCCGCTCCGGTTCGGTCACTCCGGCCAACGCGCCAAAAAACCGATCGGACTCTTCGAAAACCTTAAAGTTGCCGCCAAAGTGGTTCTGGAAAGTCTCGGAAACCTGAGCGCCTTCGCCTTTTCGCAATAGGCCGTGATCCACAAAGACGCACACCGCCCGCTCGCCGATGGCGCGAATAAGCAAAGCCGCCATGACGCTGGAATCGACTCCCCCGGAAACCGCACAAAGCACCTTCCCGGTCGGCCCGACTTGGTCTTGGATCGCCTTGACCTGCTCTTCGATGAACGACTCGCTGGTCCAATCTGGCTTGAGGTCGGCAATGTCAAACAAGAATCGCCGAAGAAGTTCTTTCCCGGCCAGCGTGTGGCTGACCTCGGGGTGGAACTGGATTCCGTACTTGCGCGTGAGCGGATTCTGCATCGACGCAACCGGGCAAGTGGTCGTGCTAGAGGTGATCGCAAATCCCGCTGGGACCGAAACGACCTGGTCGCCGTGACTCATCCAAACCGTTGTGCTCGCCAAATCGCCAACGAAACCTTCGGCGTTTTCCAGCACACGCAGCCCGTACTCCTTGAGCGACGCAGACTCGACTTCCCCGCCCAGGCGGTACGCCATGAGCTGGTGACCGTAGCAAATGCCCAAGACCGGAATGTCTTCGAGCAGCCCGAAGTCGATAGTCGGCGCATCGGCACCTAGGACCGACCGAGGTCCACCGCTCAGGACAACGGCATCCGGCTTAAGCGCACGGATCTTTTCCTCAGCGGCGGTCCAAGGGATCATCTCGGAGTAAACGCCAAACTCACGGATTCTTCGAACAATGAGTTGCGTGTACTGGCCGCCAAAATCGATGACGTATACGGTCTGATGGGCCATTAACCCCACGATTGTGGCGAATTATCCGCCCGTGGTGCCGCGCTTATCTCGAAACCGCTGGGTTTTTGGATTTTTTGCGTCCCACTCTGGAGCAATCGGCGCGTCTGCCACCGTCAAGACGGTCCATCCGACGAACTTCACGATCTTCTCCATATTCGCGTAGTCGAGCTTGTCCCAGTGGTCTCCGACCCGGTGATAATCCGCAAAGGAGAATGCCGTGCAAATGGTGTGCGCCGGAATCCCCGCCATCGCCAACGCCGCATTGTCGCTCGCCACAAAGTAGGCATCGCTGAACTGAGGGTGCTTTTGGACCTCGACTCCCGACGCCTTACCGACCGACTTCATCCAGTCGCCAAGGGTCGAAAAATCAGCTCCCGTAACCGAAACCGCGTTCACGCGTGGTCCTTCGCTGTCGTCGGTCCGACCAATCTGCTCGAGATTGATGTCCGCGACCGTCTTCGCTAGCGGAAACACCGGCGTCTTTGCATATTCCTGGCTGCCCAGAAGTCCTCGTTCTTCTCCCCAAAAGGCCATGAACACAATCGTTCGCTTCGGCTTCAGCTTCGTGGCACCAAAAACGCTCGCAAGCTCGATGAGCCCAGAAGTGCCGCTGGCGTTATCGTTCGCGCCATTAAAGATGAGGTCCCCTTCCCCGGTCTCCTTAACGCCCAGGTGATCGTAGTGGGCGGTCACGAGAACGTAGGTGTCCTTCAGCTTCGGATCCGTCCCCGGCAAAATGCCGATGACGTTCTTGACCTTCTTGTCCTTGTAGGTGAATTCTTGGAAGTAAGAGCCGGTTGGCACTTCGCTCAGTCCCGCTCGACGGTAGGCCGCCGCAATGTACTCGGCCGCGGCATCAAGGCCAGCCGACGGCGTCCCACGTCCAGCGAGCGCATCACTAGCCAAGAACGCCACGTGCCCCTTCAAGCTTTGAGCCGCCACCGCATCGATCGCTCGCTTGTAGTCGCGGTTATCAACGGGGACGGTTTGTGCGAGCCCAACGGTCGCCGTTAGACCAAGAAGAAGGGCGGGGAGAAAAGTGCGCCGAAACAGCATGCAGGCATTCTATTCTGGTTTCTGCTGTTTGATCGAAAGGATGGTCACCAAACGACGCTCGTAGGGCTCTTTTCCGCTCGGAAACACCTTGTCCACCGACACCGCACGAATTTTTGCCAGCGTCACCGAGCGCGTTTTCCGGTCAAAGGTTGCCGTGCCGTCTCCCGAGATCGTGGACTCCACCCGGCGGGATCCCGGCGCTTCCGCTTCCAAAGCATTCCCGGTCTGATCCTCAAAGCCAACCACCGTCTGCGCGATGGTCAACGTTATCTCAACGCGCTCCTCCAAAATCTTCGTTGGCGTTACCGTGTACTTTGCCTGACTGCCGTTGAACGCCTTCTCAAACGTAAACGGAACGTTCAGCTTCACTTCCGTCGCCGGAAACTCGAGTGGCAAATACGTGATGTCCGGAAACTTCTGCGAATCCAGCCCCGGCAAGCGCACCGGCAACTTGGTCTTTGGAGCGTCGGTCGACTCCACCTTGCCGCTTCGCGTGGCTAGAACGGTTGTCGGAGGGAAGAAACCTTGAATGTTCTTTTCCGTAAACGGCAGCTCCGCCCCGTCAAGGCTCATCCGAAACTTTTCGATCGTGCTCAGCGCCTGGAGCTTGCCCTTCGGTGCCTCTTGCCCTTCAACGCGAACAAGAAACTCAACTTTCGCCTTCGATTCGCGCCCACCAAGAATTGGCACGTAGCCATCAAACTCCACCGAGACATCGAACCGTTGCATCGACCCGGCGACGATGCCGTACGCCAAGATCATCAGCGGTCTCATACAACGCTCCGACGGTGCCGAAGCGGAACAACGGGCATACCCATCCCCTCATTCGGCGCGGTCGCCACGTTCAAGATTCGATCCAGAATCACCTTCACTGCCCCCGAGATCGGAAAGGCCAAAACCATTCCCGGCAACCCGAACAACGCCTGCCCCGCCATCACCACGAAGATCGACAAAACCGGGCTTAATCCCACCGATTCTCCGACAACGTTCGGCACAACAAAAGTATCAAACGACGCGCCGATAAGCATGTAAATGATCGCGACCAGCACGCCATACAGCCACGGATTCCCGACGCTAAACATCGCGTTCCCCGCAACTCCGGTGAAGCCCATCAAGACAAAAATGCAGAACGCCGTGATGAAGTTTCCGATGATCGGAATGAGATAAAACGCCCCAAAAACGATCCCGAGCAGGATCGAATACGGCAACCCGAGCACGGTCAAAACGATGGTTTGCACAATCGTGAAGTACACGATCAGCAAGCTCATCCCGCGAAGGTAGCCAAAGAAGACGTCTGAAACATCGCGCGCAATCGACAAGGTCTGGTTCCGAATGGAAGGCGGAATCCACTTGGGCGATTTCTGCCGAAGGTTGTCCATCTCAAACAGAATCATCATCACGATGACCGGAATCAAGAAGACCACGAAGAACTGCGAAAGCAGCCCGGTCAACAGCCCAAAGAACGAATCAAATGCGCCCTGAACGAAGTCCGCAATCTTCTGACGGTTCGAGTTGAAATACCGGTCAATGAGTCCGCGACGGGTCGAAGGCAGACCCGCTTGCTCAAGAGTCGTGCCGTACCGCTGGAGAATCTTGTCGAGCTGCCCCGACGGCGTGTCCTCACGCTCGGTAATGGTGACTGGTTGCCAGCGAACAAAGTAGTTATCACGTTCACCGTCCTCAATGATCGTCCGGGTCAGATCCTGAGCCTTGATTGAGACTCCCGCAATCTGGCGTACTACCGTCGGCGCGGCAAGCGCCACCACAACGCCAACGATGATGAAGAAAGTCGCTATCGTGCCGATTACGGCGACGCGCTTAGGTACGCCACGAGCCGATAGCTTCCGAATGAGCGGCTCAAGCAGGGCGGCAATGGCCACCGAGAGAACGAACGGGAATAAAACGCCCCGGACGAGCCACAAAAAGACAAGTGCGGCAATGACCACCGCACTCCAAATCGCAACTCGCCAGCCGGGCTTCACGTTAGATTAAACGCCGAGCTCTTCGGGAGCGTCTGCTTCGATTTTCTTGCGGTTCTCGGCAACCCATTCTTCGGTCTTTGCCTTGATTTCCTTAATCTTTTCGTTCAGTTCGCTTCGGAGTTCATCTCCTGCCTTTGGAGCAAAAAGAATGCCGGCAGCCGCGCCGATGATGGCTCCCAGGCCAACGCCTGCGAGTAGGTAAAGCATATTGTTCTGGTTGTTTTGCTCTTGACTCATTTGATTTGTCCTTATCCGGATCGCACGGATCAATTCATTACACCCCAAAAAGTCGCAATTTCCAAACCGGACCAGGCGAGCCTAGGTCCTATTCGGCCGCTACGAGTTCGGGTGCGGTTTGAGTTAGACGCATGCCACCCCTGATCGTTCCCCCGGCCGCAACCGACTTGCCCCGGTACGCCACGGCGATCTGTCCAGGCGTCACCGCACGGACTGGCTCCTTAAACACCAGCTTTGGCTTGTCGCCGCCAATCAAAGTCGCCGGCTGAGGTGCCATGTTGTAGCGAATCTTGGCTTCCACGGAAACGGGCGTTTCCGAATCCATCACCGAGCCCCAGTACATATCCTCAAGCTCGACTTCCGAGCGCAAAAGCTCGCCTTCTTCGCCCACCACAACCCGACCGGTCTTTGGCTGTAGATCCAAAACGTAAAGCGGTCGGCCCGAGCGGCTAGCGATTCGAACGCCGCGACGCTGGCCAATCGTAAATCCAGCCGTCCCCTCGTGCTCGCCCAAGGTCTCGCCTTCGGTGGTCACCACTTCCCCGGCCTTAAAGATCTCGGGCCGCTGTTTTCGCAAGAACTCCGCGTACCCGCCGGCTTCGCTCACAAAGCAAATTTCCTGACTATCTGGTTTGTCCGCCAAATGCAGCCCGAGCTCATGCGCAAGCGTTCGAACGTACGCTTTGCTCGGCATTTCGCCCATCGGGAACCAGGTGTTCCGAAGCTGGTCCTGATCCAGCATATACAAAACGTAACTCTGGTCCTTATCCTGAGCCCGCGACCTCAGCAGTCGGAATCGGTCCGTTGCCGCATCGCGCCGAATCCGCGCGTAATGCCCCGTCACAAGCTTGTCGCAACCAAGCTCCTTCATCTTCTGCATGAGCACTTCAAACTTCACGTGCTTGTTGCACTGCACGCACGGGTTCGGCGTCCGACCAGCCGCATATTCATCGATAAAATTCTCGATGACGTTCTGCCGAAACTCCTCGCGGAAGTTCATGACGTAGTGCGGAAAATCCAGCACGCGAGCAACTCGGCGCGCATCCTCAACCGCCCCGAGTGAACAGCACCCAGCGTGTCGAGGATCGGTCTGGCTCTCTTGCCAAATCTGCATCGTCAACCCAATGACGTCGTAGCCGCGACGCTTCAAAAGCGCCGCGGCTACCGAGCTGTCCACTCCGCCGGACATGGCTACCAAAACCGTGGGTTTCTTCGCTATCTCTTGCTCCTACTTCTTCCCGGTCAAGATCGCCTTGTACTCCGGCTGGGCCAAAAGTTCAAAGATCTTGTTGGCGCGAGCCGTCTTGGTGCTGATTCCTGGCGCGGTCACGATGAACGTCGGCGTGGAGTCCACCCCAAGCTTTGCTGCCGCTCCTGCATCATCCGCAATCCGCTGGAAGACCGGATTCTGTGGATCAGAAAGCGCCTTCTTCATCTCTTCGGGATCCAGGCCGACCAGCCGAGCCGCTCCGAAGAACGGTGCTGGCTCTTCGGGTATCGACCCGTTCAAGCCCTTCATCGTCGTCTCGATGAACTCGTAATATTTGCCCTTCGTTCCGGCATATTCCGCCGCTGCGGCCGCCAGAGGCGCCATCTTGTGCGAAGGAATCAAGAAGTGTCGATAGACCCATCGAACCTTGCCCGGATACTTGTTCACGAACTCCTCAATCTTCGGCGAAGTCAGCTGGCAAGACGGGCAGCAAATGTCCGCAAACTCAACAATCGTGATCGGCGCGTCCAGCTGGCCATAGATGTAAACATCCTTCGGCACCAACTCAACCTGAGCCAGAGATGCATCTGGAACAGTCGAAACGTCTCCCAAAACCTTCTCGGACATCTTGATTTGCAGCGTAAGGCCGACGGCACTCGCCACAACTAGTCCCGCCAACAGTGGCACGCTTGGCTTTCCGATGAATGCCGAATCGTCGCCCGTTGGGTTAGAAACCTTTTGGAACAGCAAAAAGTGGACGACCATCGAAATCACCATCGCCACCGCTTGGGTGAAGCAATATGGGCAGAACGCCTTGATGACGGTGAAACTAACGAATTGCAGATAAATGCTGGCAAGCGCGCCAAACGTGGTCAGCACAAGCCCAAATTGAACTAGTCCTTTCTGTGGTCGCAGGTCGCCCGTTCCGCGACTAATCGCCAACGCCAAAATGGCAAACCAGCCCAGCGCACCCACAAACGCAACCGGGAAGAACAGCCAGTAGGCACTTTCGTGATTTGAAACTTGCGAACAGCCGCCGCTCGCCCCACACGGTAGCTCGAGTTTCAACAGCTTCTCAAGGCTGAGCAAAGCTGAAATGTAAAAACCGACAAATCCAAGGACAATGGATATTCGGTTCAAGTTGATCGCCGTCACTGGTTAATTATACGTTCGTGCAAGATAACGCCTCCGCGATGGTTCAACCTTGGAGGTATCGTGAACGTTCCAATGACCACGCTTTCCCCACGCGAACTCCTCGCGCCCAAGGGACGGCCCGAGCCCAAACCCGGCACCTACTACATCCAAACCTGGGGCTGCCAAATGAATGAAGAAGACAGCGAGCAAATGGCGCTGTATCTTCAAGACCTCGGATTCACCCCGGTCAACAGCGTGTGGGAAGCCCAAATTGTCCTCCTGAACACCTGTAGCGTTCGTAAGAAGCCGGAAGACAAAGCCTTCAGCCTCATGGGCGAACTCCGCTCACTCAAAAGATACAACCCCGAAATGGTCCTCGGCGTTTGCGGCTGCATGGCCCAAACCCGCGCGAACGAAATCCGCCACCGAAACCCCCACGTCGATTTCGTGCTCGGGACTGGCGACCTTGCCCTGCTCCCCGGCCTCGTCACCGAATCGCTCCAAACTCGCCGCTTCCGAAAACGGACCGAACTTCCGGAAAGAAAAGGCAAAGTCGTCACCGACATCCCTCGCCGCCACCTCGGCCGAACCGGAAAGCTGAAAGCCTTTGTCCCCATCCAGTACGGCTGCGACAAGTTCTGCACCTACTGCATCGTCCCGAAAACCCGGGGCCGCGAGCGTAGCCGACCAACTGCCGAAATCCTCGAAGAAGTCCGCAAACTTGCCGACCAAGGAACGCAAGAAATCACCCTCCTCGGCCAGACCGTCAACAGCTACGGCAAAAACCTGCTGGAAGGCAATGTCCCGTTCGCTCAGCTCCTTTGGCAAATCTCCGAAATCCCCGGCATCGAGCGCATTCGCTACACCTCCCCCTACCCCCGCGACTTTAGCCAGGAGCTCGTGGAGACGATCCGCGACTGCCCCGCCGTCATGGAGAACGTTCACCTTCCCCTCCAAAGTGGCGACGACGAAGTTCTGCGCGAAATGCGGCGCGTCTACACCGTCGAAAGCTTTATAGAAATCGCAACGCGAATCCGAGAAACCGTCCCCGGTGTCACCTTCTCCACCGACATCATTGTCGGCTTCCCCGGCGAAACCGAGGCTCAGTTCGAGAGCACCTGCCAAGCCGTCCGCGACATTCGCTTCGATGCCGCCTTCACTTTCGCCTACTCAACTCGCCCCGGAACCCCTGCCGGTGACCGCGAAGACCAGATTCCGCGCGAAGAAAAGCTCCGGCGCCTCGCGCACCTCATCGAAGTTCAGAACGACATCACGCGCGATATCAACGTGGCGTATGTGGACCAGGAACTCGAAGTCTTGTTCGACTCCGCTTCTCCCAAGTGGCCCGGCACCATTCAGGGCTATTCCCGCGAGTTCAAACTTGTCCAAGTTCAGGGTTCCGAAGACCGCATCGGACGAATCGCGAAAGTGAAAGTCACCGAATCTCACCTTTGGGGCTTCAGCGGCACGCTCGTCTAAATAGACCCGGTACAGTTGGAGACAGAATGTCGCTGTTAAACGCAAAGATCGGCCTGCACGCCCCGGAAATCTTCAACGTCGTTGTAGAAATCCCTCGTGGTAGCACCAACAAGTACGAAGTCGATCCCGAAACAGGCCTCATGCACCTAGACCGCGTGCTCTATTCCCCGCTGTTCTATCCGTTCGACTACGGCTACATTCCTCAAACTCACTACCTAGACGGCGACCCCCTCGACGCCCTCGTCCTCCTCTCGCACCCCACCTTCCCCGGCTGCGTCATCGAAGTCGCCGCCATTGGCGTGCTCTACATGACCGATGACAAGGGTCCCGATGAGAAAATCCTCACCGTCGCCGTAAAAGACCCCCGCTACGGCTACCGCCGATCCCTAACCCAACTGAACGACCACACGCTAAAAGAATTGCAGCACTTCTTCGAGGTCTATAAGCAGCTTGAGGAGAAAGCCGTAGAAATCCACGGCTGGCGAGAACGAGAAGACGCTCTCGGGCTGATTGAGAAGTACCGAACGGACCGAATGCTCTAGTCGAGCTGAGAAAGGTTCGAGCGCCCACGTTGAACTGAGATGGCCCATCTTCTATGAACCAAATCTTTCACGACTGGCAGAGTCAAGCCTGCCAAACCGACGACGCCCTCAGCCTCATCCAAAGCGGAGCCAAGGTTTTCATCCACGGGGCAAGTGCAACGCCCATCCCCTTGGTCCAGGCCCTCACGCGATACACCGGTGCCGAGGAGGTCACGACCTATCACCTGCACATCAACGGGGTCGAAGAACTCGGCTCGCCCGACGTTAGGCACATTCGGCCCGTTTCCCTTTTCACCGGTGCGCATTTGCGAAAGCCGATCAATCAGGGCTTTGCCGACCACGTGCCGATCTTCCTCTCCGATATTCCGAACCAGTTCTATTCGCGAAACATCGACCTTGACGTTGCCCTTGTGCAGCTTTCCCCGCCGGACCGCCATGGCTACTGCTCGCTCGGCACCAGCGTCGATGCCGCCCGCGCTGCCGTAGATACCGCGCGGATCGTCATCGCCGAGATCAATGAGCAGATGCCGCGAACCTTCGGGGCCTCTGCCGTCCACCTGAGCAAAGTCGCAAAGTTTATCCACACGAATCGCCCCCTCGGTGCCCACTCCGTAAAACAGCCATCTGCCGTTGAGGCGCAAATTGGAGACATTGTCGCCGAATTGGTGACCGACGGTGCCACCTTGCAAATGGGGATCGGCGGAATCCCCGACGCCGTTCTCTCTCGCCTCCACAACCGGCAAGATCTCGGCGTCCATACCGAGATGTTCTCCGACGGCTTGGTCGATCTGTACAATGCCGGCGCGATCACAAACGCCCGCAAGACCATCCACCCCGGCCGAATCACCACCAGCTTTGTCACCGGAACCCAGAAAGTGTTCGATTTCGTCAACGACAATCCGCTCGTCGAATTCCACCCCTGCGATCGCACGAACGACACAAGCCTGATCCGGAAAAACGATAGCGTCGTCGCCATCAACTCCGCCCTCCAAATCGACCTCTCTGGCCAAGTCTGCGCCGATTCCCTCGGCTACTCCATCTACTCCGGCATCGGCGGTCAAATGGACTTCATCCGCGGCGCCGCCCTCTCCCGCAACGGCAAACCCATCATCGCCCTCTCCTCCACCGCTGCCGGCGGAACCATCTCCCGAATCGTCGCCAGCCTAAGCGAAGGCGCGGGCGTAGTCACCACCCGCGGCCACGTCCATTACATCGTCACCGAATTCGGCGCCGTCAACCTCCACGGCAAGTCGCTCAGACAAAGAGCCGAACTCCTCATCGGCATCGCCCATCCGGATTTTCGGAAAGAACTCACCGACAAAATCAACCATGTCCGCTTCTTCCAGTTCTGAAGCAGCCGAGGGTTTCGCCATCGATCTAGAGGACGAGGGCGAAACATGCGCAAGGCGGAAGCCCCCTCCTTTCGTTTCCCAACGAGAGGAGGGGGTTGGGGGTGGAGAGCTGTTTGAACGCCCTCTCCACTCCGATGGACGAGGGGGCAGGGGGAGAGGATCCGTAATGCCGAAAGTCTCAAGACCCACAATCTGTAATCGGCTCACTTCTCCCGTGAAGCACGTGCTCGCCTACGGCAAAACTCCACATACTCCCACATACCCCAGACGATGAGCAGCAAAACACCATAAAACGCAGTTGAAGACATTCTATCGCGTACCATTTCCGGCGAAAAGCGCTCAAGTGCTCTCTCTCGGTACATAAAGAACTCGAGCCATCTGCCGATATTCGCTAGAACTGTAAAGGGCACGAATACGCACACAAACAA
>Ga0164295_10000249_pt1 | contig 45579 bp, 44 predicted proteins | sample GEODES006metaG_FD_111798 | JGI IMG/M metagenome (GOLD analysis project Ga0164295, IMG submission 111798) | Oligotrophic lake water microbial communities from Sparkling Lake, Wisconsin, USA - GEODES006 metaG | ecosystem: Environmental > Aquatic > Freshwater > Lake | place: USA: Sparkling Lake...
TGGTGAAGTTGTTTGGCTAGATTTTGACCCTCAAGCCGGACACGAACAAGCAGGACATCGGCCAGCGCTAGTCATTAGCCCGTCCACCTATAACGGCAAAACCAAATTGATGGTGTGTTGTCCCATGACCACCAAAATCAAAGGGCATCCTTTTGAGGTAGTCACACAGGTAGATGGCGTTGATTGTGCAGTGCTTACAGATCAGCTGAAATCTTTTGATTGGAAAATTCAACGTGCCCAAAAAAAAGCAGTTGTGTCATTAGAAACCATGCTTCACGTCAAGGCTAAGGTGAAGGCGCTATTACAAATTGTGTAAATCTTGCTTTACCCATCTTGCTTGCGATTGAAACATGCTCATCCACTTCATCCGCAACGGCCCCTCTTACCTGCCTGAGATCGACGCCTACTGCGCATACATCCAATCTAGCGGACATCAAACCATGGTGCATGACAGTAGTCACACAGTGCCCGAAAGTGCAGCAGTCGTGTGGTGGTTTTGCGGACGCGTACCACTTCGTGAAGCGCGCAGATTGCGAAGTACATTTCAAATCCATGAATACGCTTCTGCATCTATCCCCCCTTATGCCTGGGTCAAAGACCAAGTGAAACACTGGTCGCAACTACGGCCTGACTACCGCATCTTTCAAAACGGCTGGGTGCGTGAACGCATGGGGTTTGCAGACGGTGTGCCTCATGCCTTGCGTGATATGGGTATAGCAGAGCATTTCTTAGATGCAGCAACACACGCACCAGCACCTGAATTTGATTTGGTCTACTTGGGTGAGATGTCTCGCCTGTTGGCGTTTATACCCGTCCTGCAAGCGATTCAGACAGAAGGTCGTTCTCTATTGCTGGTGGGCGACGTACCCGCAGAATTACTAATGCATTTGCCATCCAACGTGACCTGCACAGGCCGTGTAGAGCATGCACAAGTCCCCCGCTATTTGCGCCGCGCTCGATTTGGCTTGAATTTAGTGCCCAATGTCACGCCGTTTCAGCAACAAACTTCCACGAAAGTGCTGGAGTATTGCGCGGTGGGTTTGCGCGTGGTGAGCAATGCTTACCCTTGGGTGCGTTACTTCATGGCGCAGCACAAGGCGAACTTTTATTTGCTCAACGAAGATTTTTCATCGCTTGTAACTAGCTTTGGCGAAGCTTTAGAAGCTTACCCATATGAAGTGCCTGATATGCGTACGCTGGCATGGCCACAAGTTCTTGACTCCTTACCCTTATGGCGGATGATATTGCGATGAACTTCACCAGCAAGATTGTTGCTCTTTCTAGCGCGGTAGCGTTTGCTTTGCAAATCGCTTTAGCGTTGCTGATGTTGCGCTACTTCTCGCCAGAAGAAGTGGGTACGTTTTCAGTGATTAGCCAAATTGGATTTTTCTGGACTACTTTGGCGCTGGCGCAAGCGCCTTTGCGACTTTTGGCTAATCATGGGGTAAGCGTATTAGAAGAAGCACGGTTGGCATGGATTGCTTGTATGAAACGCTTTATTTGGCTTTTCCCTATTGCTGCGTTCGCTGTTTGGTTGAGTGGTATGTCGTTTGTTAGCACGCTGATATGGGCATTATCGCTATCGATGTGCCAGTTGACTTGGATGATCGCGCAGAGCATGCGGTTGCGGATGGCTGGCGGTTGGGTGATAGCGTGGGTTCGTATTTTGCCACCACTTATTGCTTTTTTTGTTACTTCTTTGGCTATTTACTTTCAATGGAGTGGGCTCGTACTGTTGTCTGCGGCACTACTGGGATATGCCATTGGGGCGGCTTGGCTATTTCAGGCTTTTTTGATAAATACACATAGCAATTTTTGCGATATTTCAGTGGTCAGCGACACCGAAGGATCAACCGTTTCAGGAATATCAATTACCACAGATGACAGACCCCCCGCATTGCGCATTGCACATTCATTAGTTGATGCGTTACTCGCTACAGTCATCGTGGTCATGTGGCAACGTGTGTTTGGTGCACAAGAAACTGGATGGATGGCCGCCCCACTTCGTATGATGGGTTTTGTGCCTGCCTTTGTGCATATGGCTTGGGCGCAGGTGGTGTTAGCTCAACCACGACATAATTACACCGATCCCTTATGGGTCGGGTTAGGAGGGGCTGCAGGCGTTGCTTTTTTAGGCATCTGCTGCGTGGTTGCGCTTGAGACTGGTTGGCTTGGTGAGGAATGGCAAGGCGTACGGCCTTATTTAATGCCTCTAGCGCTTTGGCAAGGGAGTGCTTGTTTGGCTGCGGCTTTTAGCCATTTGCCGTTCCAAGCATATAAGGCGCGCAAATACTCTTGGTTCTGCATAGCAGCCGGGCTCACGCAGGGATTTATTTTGCTACTGCCTATAGTCTGTGCATTGAATTTTTCTGCAAATATGCATTTTCTACTCTTTGGCGCTTCAAGTGGAATTATTCTAATATTGTTCGCACTTTATTTGCGAAGCACAAGCAGATTACACTGAAAATTTTTGCTGAGAGCTCACTTTAGATGAATCAAAATTTATTTTTATCACATTGAAGCCGTGATATAAATAAATCATTTAAACATGTTTTTTATATTTTTCTTAACTCTTCTTGCAAAAGGCTCTTTTCTAATAGCAAAACCTCTTTTCGCGTTCAATTCGAATGGGAATTTATATTTCTCCATAAAATAATGTAGCGGCGCCTTGTAATTTCTATTCTTTAAATCTGAATCAAGCTTTAAATATTCGCCTACAACATTTTTATCAAGGAAAGGGTAGCGTGACTCGATGCCAAACGCACCGAAAACAAACTCTTCTTTCATCAAATAGCTTCGCTGGGTATCGCCATAAAATTTTCTCCACGGAAAGAATTCATTTAGATCATCCGGAAATATTCCACCAAATTCTGAATGCATTGAATATTTTTTTCCTTTAAATGCATAATCACTATAAATTTCATCACCACCAGATCCTGATAAATTAACAATCTCCCCATTGGTTGATGCAGCATCAGCGATTATGTAAGTACCTAATGAGCCGGGGTCTGAGAGCATCTGAATATATTCATCCCCATCTTTGTGGTGGTAGGTAAGATTTTCAATTCGTTTCTCTGCTTGAGTCTTTAGAAATGCAATTTCTTTTTTATTAACGGGGTTTATTAAGAAATTTCCATCTAAAACCTCGCCAAAATATTCGTGCCGCTTTTTAATAATCTCAAAATTTTCACCTGATGGCATTGTGTAAGCATTAAATTTAATATCTAACAACTTTAAGGCCAGAGAAATACAACCAGAGTCATAGCCAGAAGAAAGTGCCACCATAGGTCGATGCCCCCCATGCAAGGCCCTTTTTCTAACAGACTCTATAAAAGACTCGCACCAATCATCGTAGCTAAACGAAGTTTGATGAAAATCAAAGTTATGTAAAGGGTAATTCTCTGTGATGGCTATCGAGCCTTTGGCTAAGTTTATCGAGTAATTTGAATTAGGTTGCGCATCCGATAAGTGTGTGAATCCTAGTGCGGTCAAAGCTGAGGGATAACTTGCACAAGCAAATTCGGAAGGGTCGTCACTTCGTCCAAAATACAAAGGCTTTGTAAGGAACGGGTCCGTTAAAACTTCGAGAGTTTGAGTTTTCTCAGAATATGAGACGACGACAAATTCCCCATCTAACTGGGGCAAATGTTTTGATTTTTTTTCTAAATATTTTAATACTGCGGCAGTATCAGACAAAACATCAGCAATATCTAAGTAATTATAAATTTCTCCATTAAATAACAAATATAACCCATTTGAGGAAACCGGCTGGAGCACCGTACTTCCTGAAATGTCAAGCAGATTATGCAGCAATGTAATGTGCATACCATCAGCAGACTTTAAATGCACTTTGTTGGTCGCTGTGGGGCCTCGATACTGAATGAATGTGTTAGCATTATTAATATTATATTCTGAAATCTTTCTTTTTGTAAACGAAAAGATAAAACCACACATAATTTTGCCTTTAGACAATACTAATAACATGTATCCTACCATAACAAAAATTCAAGTTGTAGCACCTGCGGGCCTTCGCAGCGGGGGCCCTGAGTCATTACATAATTTGGTCTTTCAACTTCAAATACTAGGGGTGCATTCAGAGATTGTTTATTTTCCATATAAACAACAAATCAAAGTGACTCCAGGGTACGAAAAATACACTAGTTCTTCGCATGATATTGACGATAGTCAATCCACATTAATTATTATCCCTGAAACATTGTGCATGCTTGGGTTCTCGTTTAAAAATGCCACTACTGCTATATGGTGGCTTTCTGTAGACCACTTCTCGCAAAAAAAGTACCATTCATATAGAGATTATTTAAGATATTTAAGGCTCGCAATTCGGAGACATCGACCTTTCGGTGGCTTAAATTCGCTTGATAAGTTTCTACATTTCTCTAAGTCACATTACGACGAAGAGTTTTTAACCAATAGCTCCATTAAATTCAAAAGATTGTCAGGCCCAATCTCTAGCGACTATATTAACAAAATAGACAATTCACAGAGCAGAATGGATGTTATTTTATTTAACCCCAAGAAAGGAATTGAAGTCATCCATAGACTAAAGGCGAGTTTTCCAGAATATCAATTTAATTCTCTTGAAAACATGAACACTCAAGAGTTAATAAATGCCTATGCAACAGCCAAGATTTATGTAGATTTTGGAAACCATCCGGGCAAAGAACGAATGCCAAGAGAGGCCGTAACAATGGGTTGCTGCGTGATTACAGGAATGCTTGGCTCTGCTAATAATTCATTTGATATACCGATTCCAGCAGAATACAAAATAAATCCAAGCCGCGAAGACTTTCTTTCTGCATTTCAATTACGCGTTGGTAAGATTTTTACTAATTACAAACTTGCCAGGCTAGATTTTGAAAAATTTAAAAATGAAGTACTCAATGAACAAAAGCAACAGGTGGATGAACTACTAATTATTTTGAAAATTCTCGGTATTAAACATAACAATCTTTAATTTTTCCTCTAGATAGATTTGCTCCCCCAATAAAATCGCTAAAGTCAATCCTACGAAAGAGGACAAAAATATCAGATTGGTAACTTCCGTTGACAAGCTGGCAATAAATAGATGGCAAATGAAAACTAGAAGCGTTAAAGAAACTAATCGATAGTCATCGTTCGAAATTTTACTCATCGTTCCTAGAATTGCACGCACAAAAACCACACCAAATAAACTGATGCTTGCTATCATTCCCCAAATACCAGATCTTACAGCACTCGTGATAATTTCATTGTGAAAACCATGCTTCGGCGATTCAAGCGCATATTCACTCGCAAACTGCATTAGCCTTAATTGATTTAATTGCGACATCCAACCTATATCACCCCAACCCGATAGAGGACGCTCCACAAAGAGCATAAAACCCATTCGATAAAATGACAACCTTAGGCTAACTGAAGTATCCGCATTCATTTCATCGGCCTTGTAGTTACTAATCTCTGACCAGACAAGAAGAAACTTGTTGAAGAAATAATTGTTATTCCAGATCATGCCCCCCAAGAGAACCATTAAGACAACGATAATCAATACAGTCCATTTGCCACCAATCTTTGGTTTCAATACCCAAAAAGACCAGACAAATAAGAAAATAGGCAAATTAAACCAACCAGTTCTTGAGCCACTACTAATTGAAAGAAAAGTTCCTGACAAGACTCCAAAGATACACAAGAGTCGATTAGGCAAACTTATATTACCCCAACACTCTGATAGGCCCAATAAAGTTAGAAATGAAAAAAGAAGTGTGTAATTTCCAAAAGTCAGAGGGTCTACAAAGTATGTAGTGAGGTCAGGCCCCCAGCTTGTTGGCCAGTTAACTCTAAAAACCAAAGTCCAAATTAGAGTTATAGGTAGCACTAGTGTTAACCAAATTTGGCAATTACTCCTATTTGTACTAAGTCTTGAACCACCATTTGCTACTAATAAAAGTATTGGAATGCACAAGACAAGTCTTAAAGGACTATCCCAGTTAGGGAGGTAAAAATCCAACCTAATTAATTGACTTACAGCGATTGCCACGAGAGGAGCGATAAGCATGGCGCCGACAAACTGAAGCGATTTGCTAGAAAACAGTGATAAGTGGCGGAGGTCTTTATCTGTGGCCAACTGATATACACAACTAACAAAAAGAATAAGCACAACCAGGTTGGTCCAGTGCTTTACCGTAAGAAAGAAAACTGGTGAAATCAAAACCAGTAAACTAATCGTACTATCTAAATTTTTAGCGCAATTTAATTTCATCCTATGGACAATTACACCATAACCTTCGCCACTCTTAATTGCCTAGACTACACGAAAAAATGCGTGGAAAGTCTGATCAATTCTGGTACTAAACCAGCGCAAATAGTAGCCGTAGACAACGCATCTAATGACGGTACGCAAGATTATTTGAAGCAACTCAGCTTAGGCGCTACTATTTTGAATCGACAAAATCTCTCATGTGGAGCGGCTTGGAATCAAGGCATATTGGCGCGCCAAAGTGAATGGACAATCGTCATGAATAACGACATTGTTGTCCCACCTAATTTTGCAGAACGCTTGATCACTTTTGCCGAAAGCAACCAGCTTTTGCTTTTATCGCCCGCACGGATTGATGGATCGATGGACTATGATTTTGCCCAGTTTGCAAGTGAATCCCAACTAATTAGCGAAAAAGCCGTTCGTTACGGGTCAAGTAATGCCATATGCATGTGTATCCATTGGTCTCTTTTTAATAAGATTGGTTTTTTTCGTGCAAATCCAACCTTACTAGGCTTTGAGGATGGGCTTTTTTATAGCGAAGTACGTAAACACAATATTCGCCACGCGACTACCGGTAGTGTTTGGATACATCACTATGGTAGTGTGACTCAAGAACACATGAAGATGGTTCTTGGTAAAACGCAAAATGACATACTTGTTAAATTCAATGATCGTAAACTGTACAGGGAAAGTTGGTTGGAACGTAAAATTTACCGCTGGAACTTAAAACGAGCACATCATGAATGGCGTGCACAAGAACTGAATCAGTTTGGGATGACTTTGCATGGCACTCGTATTAAAAGCAATTTTGTCTGGCTTTAATATTTCCAATCTAATCTTTTTAGATGTTAAGGACCTACAAGCTACAAGTTATATTCCTAAAAATTAACCTCTTAGATACTAAACCTACTTGGACTGTATCCTTTAACAAGTTGCTGTAGCAAAGTCTCAATCATCGTGATGTCATTGAGATCAATCGCTGTTTCAAGCTCTCTTATCTTATCTTGAAGTTCTCGCCAAGGAATAAACTCTTCATGAGCTCTCAAAATCCTTTTATGCAAAGTTGGCTCGGAATTACCTGCGATAAGTAGCTCCTCAACAAGCTTTTCACCAGCTCGTAAGCCAGTAACCTCAATCTCTATCTCACCATTTGGGGTTTTTTCATCTCTAACAGTTAGTCCAGACAGCTGAATCATGCGTCTGGCCAAATCTATAATTTTAACTGGCTCACCCATATCAAGCACGAATACTTCACCGCCTTCGGCCATAGCTCCTGCTTGTATTACTAATTGAGAAGCTTCAGATAGAGTCATAAAAAAACGTCTAATTTCCAGATGGGTAAGCTTTATCGGACCACCCTCTCGTATTTGTTGTCGAAATTTGGGCACAACAGAGCCAGAGGAATCCAGTACATTTCCGAATCGCACAATTGAGAATTTGGTTTTGTGATTATTATTTGCAAGAGCCTGTAGCGACATTTCGGCCAAACGCTTGCTTACACCCATTATGTTCGCCGGACGAACAGCCTTATCTGTACTGATAAGCACAAAGTTAGAAACCCCGTTTTCTACCGCTGCTAGTGCAATGCGCAAAGTGCCGATTGAATTATTTTTTATCCCCTCGAATGGGTTCAATTCTACAAGCGGCACATGCTTGTAGGCGGCAGCGTGAAAGATGGTGTCAGGGTGCCAACTAAACAAGACATCTTTTATTCGTTGGGTGTCTTGTACTGAAGCTAACACAGGTAATAAGTCCACGTCATGGTCGTGGAGCTTTTCCTGTAGCTCTTGGTGAATGGTGTAAAGAGCATATTCACTTTGTTCAACTAAAAGCAATTTACTGGGTTTAGTGCTAAGTATTTGTCGGCACAATTCACTCCCAATAGAACCACCTGCCCCAGTCACCATGACGACTTTTCCACGTAAATTCTTTACAATTAGGTCATGGTTGGGGATTACAGGCTCACGACCGAGCAAGTCCTCCACATCAAATTCACGCAGATTTGAAAAGGCAATCTTGCCGCGGGCTAAATCTGTCAAATTAGGTAAAAAACGCACTGACACGCGGGATAATTCGATCTGATTCAAAATCTCATTACGACGTTTTCGATTCAAGTTGGATATGGCAATGAGCACATACTTAATGTCAAGTGAGGTAACTAGATTATTGAGATTAAAAGTGTTATAAATACGTAGCCCATTTAATGAACGTCCAATTAAGCGTTCGTCATCATCGAGAAATCCAACAACCTGTAACTCATAACTCGTCTGGAGTGCTGAACACAATTGACGTCCATTGTGTCCAGCACCATAAACGAGTACTTTTGAGCGATGGGTACGCTTGATAATATTGCGATATTCATCACCCAACCAATAGTTTGCAATCAGCCTAGTTGATCCAACAAACAGAAGCATGAGAATGGGCTGAATAAATCCTATAGTATGTGGTATGTCCCGCACTCCTACGAACGCAACCACGAAAGCAAACATCATGCTGTAAGCAAAAGTTGCCTTTACAATCATCTGTAGGACAGGCCAACCTGTGTGACGAAAGATAGTTCGATAAAGACCCGAGATTATAAAAATAGGCAGAGCAATTACCACTGAGATTAATGCCGATAAAAATGTATTTTCAGACATTTCTATGAACTCGCCTAAGCGTAAGTAGTAGGCTAACCAGAAAGTCAAAATACACAACAAAATATCGACAGTCAAAACAATAGAACGTTTGGCCCAACGAGGTATTGATAGTACAGTAATTGTGATTTTTTTAAATGCCATTCTCATTTCAATTAAAAGCCATCTAGTGACTAACACCTTCCAACAGCAGAACTTTTTTTAGCGTTAACAAGAGAATCCATAAATCAAAGCGAAAGGAGCGTAATTTAAGATATTCAATATCTAGTTTTATTTTTTCTTGGATAGGCAATTCATCTCTACCATTCACCTGCGCCCAACCCGTGAGGCCAGGAACAAGTTCATGAACACCCGCACATGTTCGCACAGCGATTAAATCGTCTTGATTGTAAAGCGCAGGCCTTGGACCAACAAAACTCATGTCGCCTTTAAGGATGCTCCAAAGTTGCGGGAGTTCGTCAAGACTAGATTTGCGAAGATACAAACCCAATGGGGTCAACCATTTATCAGGGTCTTCCAGCAGGTGGGAGGCGACTTCTGGAGTTCCTATTTGCATGCTCCTGAATTTTGGCATTTCAAACAAGCAATTTTTTCGTCCAACGCGGGATGTCCAATATAAAGCAGGGCCTTTGTAGCTTAGTTTTATAGCGAAGACTATAAACAGCAAAAGCGGACTAAGCACTATCAACAGGCAGAAACTAAAGGAAAAATCAAATAACCTTTTCATGTAGTGCATATTTAATAGCAATTGGAGAGCATCCTGCAACAGTAAATTTTGCAAATACAAAAAATTTCTCACTCCAAACTAACTTGATAAGCCATTTAACTTTACTTTGTTCTTTATAACTCTACACAATACTAATATGGTCACTATGATTAGAACAGCGCGGTGGACAACTTAGGGTGGTGATTTCGTAGTAGGGATGATTATGTCACCCTCTAGCCTAAAGAATAAGTGGTTCGTCAAATCTTCGAACGGAGCTATTCAGTTGCCAAAGTATTAGCAAGGACTGGTGACTCAGCGAACAGCTTACGTCAATGTCGGTCAGTTCCATAAAAACTCTAGAAGAGTCCGGCTGCGCGCTTGTGATAACGTTACTAAGAATTATCATGACCTTGCTTGCTACACTTGTAACTGATCATTGATCATTATTAATTAATAACAATGAAACAGCTTTAGGCACTAAAATCAAAAACGGTTTTGTGATGTCAAAATAATACTCTTCTATGCTGAGCGGCAGAGGAAATCGCTAGGCTACTGCAACAATAAGAATATTCCAAAGCTACTCAAATAAGGACCTTATATACAAAACTCGGGGCTCGACTTGTGCGAATTTGTTTAGTTACAGCGAGGTTTTTGTAATCTAAAAAGACACCCCAATCATTCGAGTGAACATAGCCCAGCCCTGTTTCATTTAAGCGTGCTTTAATTTACGTTCATAATTTACTATTTTTTAGCTTCGTGGGTATACCATCTATCTTGCTTCCCGGAACCATTTTGCAGTGTGACTCAAGCCCTCAGCCATCGTAAACGGCGGTTGCCAACCAATCTCGTTTCGTATGTCTCGATCATCTATTACAAGCGATTTAGTAATTCGTCGCATCTCTTCTACTCGTCCAAAGACTTTCGCAATTCCTAGTAAAGAGGGCAGCGGCAGAGCCCAGGAGCGATTTGAAACTTCCAGTGAGTAGGCAAGTTGACTGATGAGGCTTGCGGTGCTGATCGGTGCGCCATCACTTATCAAGTAGGTTTTGCCTGAGGAAAAAGGCGCATAAAGACAAGCTCGAACGCTATCAGCCAAATTGTCTACATAAATCATGCTAACTTGGTTACCGATTGCTGCGAGCGGAAGAGGAATTCCGCGCGCAACGCAAGCCATCAAGTTTAGAAAGTTAGCACCGACACCTGGTCCATAAACAAGTGGTGGGCGCAATATAGTCAACTGCATCCCTGCCTGATTAGAGATTTCCTTAAGCACATTCTCGGCCTTCAGTTTAGACCTAGCATATGCATCTTGCGGGTTTGGTGGAGTGAGATTGTTAAACACCCCAATTTCATCTGTTGACTCGCCCAAGACTTTTACCGAACTTATATAAATCAGGCGTTTCACTTGCGCTTCAGCAGCTTGCTCGGCCAGTCGGCGAGTACCTTCTAAGTTCACGTGCTGGTAAGTTAACGCATGTTCATCGTGTAACTCATGCATCAGTTGCACGCGATTTGCTAGATGAACAACTGCATCAACTCCTTCCAGTGCGTGCGACCAATCAGTTGAACCATCGATATAGCCGACATTGATTGATTCGCCGATTTTATTTAGCATGTCATCTGGTGAAAGGGGGTAACGCGTTGAGAGGCGTAAAGTTTGTCCAGTTGCCTCTAAACAAACAGCAACACGGCGACCAATGAAACCACTAGCACCGGTAACGAGAACTCTAGCCATTTAGCGCCATCGCCACAAAAAATAGACCATGCTTGCGAGGTGCCAGCGCATATGCCTCAAACTGCGGCGGCTGTCGCGACGGGCATCATGAATGGCAACGACCTCTGGCAAAACCGCAATCCTCATTTGATGTAGCCAAGCTCGCCGGCATATATCTACGTCTTCATAGTAAAGAAAGTAACATTCGTCGAAGCCATTAAGGGACTTGAATACAGAAGAGCGGAAAAGCATGAACATTCCAGCTACCCACTCCGGATATTGTATTGGTTCATTGAATTTGACGGCGAAGCGGCCATCAGACGATCCAAACGCCTTGAGCAACAATGATGCAAACGTAGGATAAAAGCGAATGCTGTCTTCAACACTACCATCAGGTGCGATGATTAATGGGGCCACCAAGGCAATACTCTCATCATTTAGCGCCTTAAGTAAAGTTGGAAATGGATTTCCAATCAACTCTACATCCGGATTAAGTACACAAAAAAAAGATTCAGTACAACGTCTAAATACAGCGTTATGGTTGGCACCAAAACCCTTTGGAGTGTGGTTCTGAATGATCTCCACTTTATCTAGATGTGCAAGTCTCGTTAAATCTACAACATTTTGAGTTACTATGATGTTTGTAACTTCAGGGCAATTGCACAATTGCGCAACTAGACTATCGACCATTACACCGTGCCCATGACTAACGATAGAAACTGCTATCAAGCGTTACCCGTAACAATTTTTAAAATCATTATTCTAATTATTTTTTATATCAAAATTCTAAAATAGAAAAATAATTCTAATTAAATTAATGTACTTAATGTTGTTTTAACTACTGTACAATAAGTACAGAGAAAAATGAGTAATAGGATAGTGTGGCTAGTAGTTAATCCGTAAGTACTCGTGCTTGCAAATTGAGTCTCATCCTAAAATTACTCATAGCAATCAAACTGGTTAAATATTTTTTTTATTTACTGTTTTGCAAAAGAAACGGTCTTGCTCAGGTGAATTCAGATTATTATGACAATTAAGCAATTTGAAATTAATTCAGAAAATCTGACTTACAGAATGGCGCGCTGGGATTTATATGAGGGCATCAAGCAGTGGGGATTATGGGGTAGGCTGAGCACTAATGAAATCAAGCGCAGATATAGAAGAACGCTTCTTGGTCCTTCTTGGGTAACGTTAAGTCTTTTAATATTTTCGTCTGCTCTCAGTATAGTTTGGGCCGGACTTTGGAATCAAGAGGTCAAAACTTACTTGCCTTTTTTATTGGCTGGCATGATACCCTGGACAATGCTTTCTGCATCCATTGCAGAATCATGCGCCACATTCCTAAGTGCAGAACCTTTGATTAAAAATACGCACTTTCCCTATAGTATTTTGATTTGGGGATTATTGTTAAGGAATTTAATTATTTTTGGACATAATATAGTTGGATTTATATTGGTCGCCGCAATTTGTGGAGTGCCTTTAAATATTTACAGTTTATTATTACTGCCCGGCCTCATCTTAATGATAATCAATGCAGGCTGGATTTCGTTGCTTGTGGCTATTGCTTGCTTAAGATACCGAGATTTTCAGCAAATAACAATTTCATTAATACAACTTTGCATGTTTATTACCCCGATATTCTGGGACGTATCGCAGTTGGCAGGAAAGAGGATCTACTTTGCAAAATTGAATCTTTTTTATCACCTGCTGCATATTATTAAGGAGCCTATGCTAGGAAAGTTAGCCGACATCGATAGTTATTTTTTTGCTTTTTGTGCGGCGCTTATTGGTTGGGCAATCACGTATCTTGTATATGCTCAAAATAGAAAAAAATTGGCCTATTGGTTCTAATAAAATGACCACTATTATTAAGTGTAGTAATGTCGACGTAGACTTTCATGTTTATGGTGCAAGTAAGAATTTACGACTTTCTCTGTTAAAAAGTTTGTCAGGTGGGTTGATACTTCCGAGAAAAATGATTAGAGATAACTCGCACTACGTTGTTAAGGCTCTTGACGGGATAACTCTCGAATTAAATAAAGGAGATAGAATTGGATTAATTGGCCATAATGGTGCTGGTAAATCAACCTTATTAAGAGTTTTGGCAGGCGTATATGCCCCATCATCTGGTTCAGTAACGATTAATGGCAGATTGACACCACTACTAAATTTATCGCCAGGACTAGAAACTGAAGATTCTGGTTATGAAAATATCATAACTATCGGCAGCTTATTGGGGATCAGTGATGAACAGATTCGCAATAAAATTCCTGAAATTATTGATTTTTCAGGACTTGGTGACTATATATATTTGCCAGTTAGAACTTACTCTAGCGGCATGCAAGCAAGGCTAACATTTTCGATCGCAACTGCGGTTGATCCAGGTATATTGTTAATGGATGAAGGTATAGGTGCAGCTGATGCTCAATTTGCTGAAAAGGCTGCAATCAGAATAAAGGCGATGGTGGATAAAACTGATATGCTTGTACTCGCCTCACATTCAGAAGCCTTAGTTAGATCTATGTGCAACAAGGCGCTGTTAATGCAAAAGGGTAAAATAATTAGCATAGGAACTGTAGATGAAATTTTTGAACAATATGCACAATCATATTCAAATCAATAAGAAGGAGTTACGCAAATCATTTTCTATGTCTGTAATTATACCAAACTACAATGAAACATGTTTTTTAAAAGAGTCTATAAATTCAGTTCTGAATCAAACCACAAAGCCAAACGAATTAATTATCTTAGATGATGCGTCAACTACTGGGAGTGTGGAGATTGCGATGTCATGCATTGATGGCGTTGATTTTGCCAAAGTGGTATGCAATGAAAATAATCTCGGCTATGGTGGCGTTGAAAATACCAATAAAGGTCTTAGATTGGCAACTTCCGAATACATAGCCTTCTTAAGTGCTAATGACTATTTAGAAAAGCATTTTATCGAAATAATCTCCGATGCAATTCAAGGCGAAAGCGCTGTTGGGATTATATCGTGTTTATCTAATGGTGTTGACGAATCTGGACGTGCTTACGGCCTCCTTAATTCCGCGGTGCTCTCACTTAAACAACGTTTACTTTCTGCAACCGAAGTGCAAGAATTTGTTAAGAACGGAGGTAGTTGGATTGCAGGGATACCTGTATATAACAGAAATTATTTGTTAAATACTGGAGGATTCGATAAAAATTTATACGGATTATGTGATTTAGTTTCGTCTAATGCGATTGCGATAAGTTATGGCGCTATTTTTATACCAAAACCGTTGGTGAATTTGAGGAAACATCCAAACTCCTTACTTGAAAACAGTCTCACAGATAGGTCTACTCTAAAGATAATATTGGCTAGTCTAAGGGCGGCAGTGAATAATCGGGTAGAATTTTCCTTGCAAGGTGATATTTTCGAAAGAAAATTAATCAAAAGAATATTAGCAGCCTCCTTTTTAAGGACTGGAGATTTGACAATCATGAATGAACCAGAGATAAGCAGTAAAGTCCTGAAAGTTCTTCTATTTTCTAAATATTTTCCAATATTTCTCCAAAGAATCCTCGTGATATTAGCATTAAGATGGGGTGAAATTATTAGTATTGTCAAATATCGTATTATTAATTACTTCATCTTGGTTATAAAAATTAATTTTTTGAAGATTTTTCGCTATGACAGAAAATAGGCCTTTATACATCTCTTGCGTTTTTTGGGGCGAGGAATTTAGTTACTATTACACCGAATATTTTTTGGCAACACTTATTGCCTCTAAGAATTTACCAGCAATTAAAGGGGTGCGAGAATGCAAATTGCTTGTTGCAACAACTCTAGATGATTTCAATAAGATAAATGAATTGCCCATTACAAAAGAGGTAGAGAAATATGCTGAACTTGTATTTATAGAGATTCCGCCCTGTCCGCCGGGCGTTCATGGCTGTAATCACATGGGGGTAGGACATATTTTGGCTACAGATATGGCATTTAGGGACAAGGCTTATCTTTGTGCCCTGGTGCCAGACATGCTTATGTCCAATGGAACTATAGAATTTATAAACCAAAAAATTGAGGCAGGGTACAGCTCAGTACTTTGTACCTGTATGCGCGTCGAAGACATTGGCTTTTTAGCTTCTGTAAGGAAATTTGGAAGAAAAAGGCTAAATGAAAACATAAGCAACGGATGCACCCCCTTAGAAATTAGCGGCAGAGAATTAGTTGATGCAACAATGAATAATTTGCATAGTCAATCCAAGGCATGGGAGTTTGGAAAATCTTATTTTGCTGGTTTCCCTGTGGCGCCGTTTTGGGTAGCTGAAAAAAATAGATCCTGGATAATCCACAGCTTACACTGGGTACCCCTTATGCTTGATTATTCTGTGGTTGATAATCACGATAAGTCCTGTCTTGAGCAATGGACTATGGATGGCGATTATTTACACGATAATTTTGGAGGTGCTAAAAACTCAGTCTACATAGTAGTAGACTCAGATGAGGCTATAGTTAGTAGTTGGTCCCCAAAAGAGGATCGGGCCGTTAGCATCTCGGAAAGTTTTAAATGGATCGATAAATTACCGGACTATTTCTTTAAGACCATCAAGAACTATATATTACTCGCGTACGTAACCAAGTCAATAGAAGCAATACACAAAACGTATAACAATGAGATATTTGATAAAACAAAGAAAGAGCTTTTTACAATACCAATTGTATGGCATATTGATGGTAACTCTTCAATTTCTATCGATAAAGTTGCTGATATAACACGCATAATTAATGGGATCACAAAAGAAGATCCAAACATAATTTACGATAAATTAAGTAAAGATTATCTTAAGATTGATCATCAAGAATATGAATTACATCAGAAAAAAATAGCTTTTTTTCAGAAAAGAATAGCTTTTTATCCTTTAATGTTAAAAAAATCATTTAACTTATTTTTATCATTAATTGACTTTATTTTTATTCTTAACAAAGTTTCTTATAAGTTAAAAATGGTTTTTTATTTATTTCATGGTCGATATTTACAATCAAAAGATCTGATTAAAAGTGGCAATTACATAATTCTGATAGAGAAAATGAAAATTGCTTTAAAAAGGGACAAGCATTATCTACTGAGGTATAAGATTTTCTGGTATACTAATAAAATGCTTTGGCATTTAAAAAATTTTTCTAGAAAATAAAAAACTGAACATTTTAAGATTATGACTAAAAAGAAATATGAAGCCTTTATCGGATATTATGGGGATAATCATGTGTCTCCTGTACGTCAAGATATATCTACTATACAGAATCACTTTTCTCGAAGAGATTATCTCTATAGATCACTTGGTTTAGCGCCAAATGCCTTTACTGAAAAAGATATTATTGAGTTTGGATTTGGCTCTGGACATAATGCGCTTTACATAACTAAATTAAACCCAAAAAGTTATACATTGGTGGACTATAACTTACGAGGTATTGAAGATGCTAAAGCATTGTTGAGTGAGCGTTTTCCAGACTATCAGCATGAGTTTGCAAGAAGCAAGATTCAAGAATTTGAGACAGATAAATTATTTGATATCGTATTATGCGAGGGTGTAATACCACACCAAGATAATCCAGTCGATTTCACAAAACATATTGGTAAATTCTTAAAGCCCGGTGGAACCTTGGTAATTACTACCGCTGACTATGTGGGTTTTGTTGCTGAGGTTTTAAGAAGAGTTATCAGAGATACATTGATTAATTCTGATGCCCCATTGACTGAGCAACTGAAAGTTCTTTGTCCAATCTTTGAATCTCACTATAAAACACTTAAAGGAGCAAGTAGGCCATTAGAGGATTGGATCACAGATAACTTACTTCACCCTTGGGTCAATCCATTGTTTCCGATTGATTCGGCAGTTTCTGGATTAGCACCTGAGTACGAGGTATACGGGAGCTCACCACAGTTTTTTTCTGACTGGAGATTTTATAAAGATTTAGTTAATTCTGAAATCGCAAATTTAAACACTAATTTCATATTGCAATATTATGAAAATGGGATTTCTCTCTTGGATTGGAGATCGAACCCGATCAAAGTTACTTCCGATGTTTACGAAAAAGTTCAAAAACTCTCAGAGCAGTTATATTGGGATATGGTAAAAATTGAGACAGAGAAAACTAAAGATTTTAAAAATGCCTCTATTACTTGTAGTGGAATAGCAGAGATAATGAAACATATTGATCCTAGAACTGCAGATTCATTAAGTGAAGTCTCAACTTATCTTGATAACTATAGTTCGATGGATGTAAGTACTGCTTTTGACAATTTTAAATCTTTTTATGGCAGAGCGCAGCAATACGTTAGTTTCGTAAAGAAAATTTATTATTAATATATGTTATGAAATTTGATAATATTTTCATAGATATATACGAAAATAACTCTAATCAACCTCATTACATTGCTGAGGGGATCGTTAAAATTAATCCGCAATCTCGTATCTACAATACATTTATTAATGGTCCAGTTTATTTAAACAAAAATACTCAATTAGGACCTGATGCATTTGTTGGCAAGTATTTTGGAATGAATGAAAGCTGTTTTTTAGCAAGAGCAAATGTTGGCGCTTACTGTGCCTTTGGTGCTAGAACCTCAATTAATCCCTTCAACCATCCTATTGATTGGTTGAGTATCAACGAGTTCCAGTACCACCCAAAGTCCTTTGACTGGATAGATGAATACAAAAATTTTGTGAGGCTTGAACGTAGTCCGGATATGTTTCAAACAGTTAATATTGGCAATGATGTTTGGACTGGGCATAACGTAAACATCATGCCAGGTGTTAGTATTGGTGATGGAGCAATAGTAGGGGCCGGCTCCACCGTTACCAAAGATATTCCTCCATATGCCATTGTTGTTGGTAGTCCTGCAGTTATCAAGAGATTTAGATTTTCAGATTCGACCATTGAAAAATTAATTACGCTTAAATGGTGGGATTTAGAGTTATCTGATTTATCAGGGATACCATTTAGAGATGTAAATAAATCAATTGATATGATAAAAGCTATTAAGGAAAGGAAATCGATTTGATTTTATGGAAATAGATGAAAAAAAATTTATTTATGACATATTAACTTCATCAAATATTAAATCTGATTCTGTATTACTTGTTCATTCTTCCTTTAGTTTTTTTTCGAAAAGAGGCTTTAGAGTTGAAGCTGTTATAGAAGCTCTTTTATCTTACTTGGGTAAAGGTACACTACTTATGCCAACAATGACGTGGCGAACAGTCACGCCATCGAATCCTATATTTGACTTAAAAAATACCCCATCTCACACTGGTATCTTATCAGAAATATTCCGTACAAACTACTCTAAATTCAGAAGTTTACATCCAACTCATTCTGTCGCTGGATGTGGAGTAGATGCGGAATATCTTTTATCAAGCCATCATATTGGAAATACACCCGTTTCAGCTAATAGTCCATACGGTTTGATGAGAGATCTTGAATCTAACATTTTATTTTTAGGGGTAGGATTTGAGATGTGCACTGCAATTCATCATGTCGAGGAGCAGATTGATCCCAACAAATATCTTTTGCCCGAAGAAAACACTGAAGTTTATGATTTAATTGATGCTAGTCTTAATATTCATAAATTTTCTCTTAGACGCCATCGCAAATTAAATCGTGACTTCCAAAAATTTGAAAATCAAATTAGACCTCACAGTAAATTAACTACTGGAGTAAATTGGAAATGCATTTCAATGTGTGATTTATACAAATGCATATTTAGTGCGCTACTTCATGAAGGAAGTACAACCTTGGCTGAAGATGATTAACTCGCGACAATAAACATTGGTTTTTAATAGTTAATTCTACATTATAGATAAACTATGAAAAACTACTCTAAATACATATTTCTGCTTCAAAAAAAAGTGATTAAGCAAATGCTAATTATTTGTTAGATGACTCCCATGTTAGCGTAACGTATCTAATTCTTACTTCTTTCCTATAAAAATTATTACATTTATCTTTTGTTATCCTTATAGTATTTATTTTCTAATACCAACAAACCAAGAAGATACTAGGTAAAATATTTTAGTGCTGTTAAATTATATGTACTGAGTAAAGTGTTTTAAGATTTCTTAGTAAATATTTATAAATTAGATTGATCCTTGAATATAAAAAAATTACGCACACTAAAATTCCAAAAAAATATAATTCCAGTAGCAGTTAATTTTGAAAAGATTTCCTCGCAATATAAAATTTCAATCATTATCCATAATATAAAAATATTTAACGTTAGCCCAATAAAGCTTGTAACAAATACCAATAAAAATTCTTCATGCGCTTTAAATCTAACCTGACTTTTGAATACATACCGAACTGAAAGCAAATAGTTGACAGCAATTGCATTAACGAAGCTGAATATAGATACATAAAACCAATTAAGATTGAATATTTTTACACCTAGGCTGTAAATACCTATGTCGAAAAATGCAGCAGTCCCTCCAACAACAAAATAACGTTTAGCACTTATCAGTGCATCACGAACTTTCTTTTTTATGATATTTGGCAATTTTTTCTAAAGCTCCAAAAAAGGAATAGGTCTATAGTAAAAGATTTCATTTCGATTTAGTTTACTTTTAATCGATGTAATATATTCGTAAGCAAAAACCATAAAAATATCAACATGATCAACCGAAGAAAATGAAATAATAGGTATATGTTTTCCTGGGGAATACCTTCCCTGCTTTAAATTACTATCCTCAACTACAAATGGAAGCAGTTCTACACCAATCGAAGCAAAATTTGTAATAGTCGAGAATCTTGCAGGACAACCGTAACCTGCAACCTTCAGACCTTGCTGTTTCATCTTCTGAAGATTTTCAAATAGTTTTCGACATTCTAATTTAAAAATTTCAAATTTTTCAATTATTATCTGATTATTTAATTTATCAAATTCTTCATTTATGATATTACTAATTTTTAAATTAGTAGATAAGGTTTTTATACGCCGAAAAATTGCACGAACTGAGCCACCATGAATATTAATTAGAGTTGCATCATCAAGAAAATACCCATACTTTTCTGCTATCAGCCTAAGACTGTTTATAGAATAATAATGGGGCCTATCAAAATAAAATCTTTCAAACCCTAAACTATCAATAATACTTCCCAAATACTCAACTTCAATTAGAATTTCACCGTCTTCAGCTAGAATTTCGTCAGCTACTTGGAATAGTTTACCTGGACTATCAAGATGGGTAAATACGCTACTTGCGCATATAAGGTCCGGCTTACCATATTTAACTTGTATAGCCGTTGCAGTTTCGTTGTCAAAAAAGCCTACTATTGTATCTAGTCCGGCGGCATTAGCTATTGCCGAAACATTTTCGGAGGGATCAACACCTACGCAATTTATGCCCAAACGGCGAAGTGGTTGTAATAATATTCCATCATTTGAACCAATATCGACTACGAGTTGATATTGTCCATTCTTGATATATAAAGCCAGATCTTCAAAATGCTCCACTAGCTCTTTATTTATAGACGACAAATAGTAATAATCTTCAAAAAAAAGTGAACGATCAACATCACACGGCACGTTAACATAGTTGCAGTCTTGACAGTAATAGATATCCATTTTTCGAACAATTTCAGAATCAAAATCTTCCTCTGATTTAGGATATTTATTTGCAAGCGGTTGATCGCCTAACGTAAATAAAAGATTTGTTTTGTTATTACAAATAAAACAATTAAACATTCCGACTCCAAATAAAAAAAGATTTAAATTAACTTAATGTGAGCTAAAGTTTCATTTACCTCTTTAGCCAAGTCCAATGTGTAATGGTAATTTTTTTGACTCTCTAATGCATTTATGAACTCATTTAAAACGCATTCCAATGGTGTTGTTTGCATTTTAAATCTATTGCTATCATTTGAAAAAACCGCGGTAGAGTACTGCTTTGATAAACCACCACTTAAACCATCATATATAAAGGCGCCGTTATCACAAATTACACAAAAGTCACGCCTTTTGAACTCTGACGCATTCCCAACAATACACCTTGCTAATATGTTTGAGCCAAAATCCAACTTGATCTCCATCACTTCAGATGAAGTATTCGTTGGGTTTTTAAAAATTGATTTAACCGTCGCAGACTTTGGTTTTTGATTAAGTAACTCAATGCACATTGCTATATCATGACAACCCCAATCCCATAGGACAGGTACATTTTTTCGAAATGGGCCTTGTGAAAGGCCCTCGCTAAATAAATTTCTAATATCACCACATTGCAACACAGATTTTTTTAAATCTTGATAGCCATTAGAGAAATTATGCGTATACCCCACCATACATAAAACGTTATTATCTTTTGATATATTAATTAATTCATCTGTATGTTCTTTGCTCAACGTAAATGGTTTTTCAACGAGCACAGGAATCCTATTTTGCAAAGCGTATTTTGTTATCTCGTATTGGCTTCCAGGTGATACCGCAATGATCAATCCGTTAATTCTAGAATCATTGCAAACCTCCCTCCAATCCTCAGTATAAGCTACTTTACTTTCACTTCTATAACTATATTGATGCCTTCTTCCTGCTACATAAATAAATTCGACTGATCTTATTCTTAACAGATTATCAAGATAGTTAGAACCCCACCGCCCTAGACCAATTAGACCCAATTTCATATTTACAATGAGATACAGAAACCGATTACCTCAATACCTTGCTCCAGTATAACTTTGCAAGCTCCATTGAAAAAAGTTCCTCAATCCGTCGTCTAATGACACAATGGGGTTGTATTCTAAATAATTCCTTGCCTTAGATATATCAGGGCACCGTCTAATAGGCTCATCCATGTACACCTCCTCTGGCTTTACCATTTCAAATGGGACTTTTATGCCGCATACTGCTTCAATTCGCTGTATAAGTTCTACAACATTCAACTCAGGTGAGTCCACGCCAATATTATAAATTTCTCCAGATTTTCCTTTTAGTAGCGCCAAAAATACCCCTGCAATAGTATTTTCAACAGGACAATATGTTCGACTTGGCAAAATATTTTTTGCGTAAACAGGAATTGGGAATTTTCCAACTACAGCACTTGCTATTTTCGGTAAAATTCTCGAATCGCTTTCAGCTATGCCGGGGCCGAAACTATTAAAAATCCTTATGCACGAAGCGTTAATTCCAAAATTTTTGTGATAAATGTAGGTAAGGTTTTCAGCCATTAATTTCGATACGTCGTAACATGATCTGTCATTATTTGATGCTATCGCACCGACATAAGATTCCGGAGTTGGTATTACACTTGCAGTTTGATAGACCTCAGATGATGACGTAAATAAAAATTTTGCTCCATGATGTCTAGCGATCTCCAAGGTACTCCTAACACCCTCAATCGTAACGTCTATCGTCTCCAACGGGCGTCTTTTGTAGTGGTAGGGACTTGCAATACCAGCCATGTGAACGACAAAGTCAATATCAATCCCTCCAACAGGCCATAATTTTGTAGTTAAATCATGACTCAAAAACTTGATCCCAGAATTAGAATAATCGCGTATGGTTTGATCATCTGGCAATGCCATGTCATACGCCAATAGACGACACGGCACGTTTAACTTATTGTCATTTAAATATTTTATTACCTGTACCACCCATTTCCCAAGAAATCCACTAGTACCTGTCCATAAAATAGTCTTGCCGCTCAGTTGAACGACGCTCTCGCCAAGCATATCTGCTATTTTAACCAAAGAATTAACAACCACCAAATCACCTCATATTTAAAAATCCGAATTACTCTTTAACTAAGGAAAAATATAGATTTAAAAAAATTTATAGTCTTTTTTAGTTTTTGTCAAAAATTCCTAAAGGTCTGGGTATGTGTCTTTCAAAAAAAAGTTATGCCAAATTTCCACTCCTCAATCCCTTTTTTGATCATAACACTAAATACTTGCATCGCCGCCTATTTTTTAAATTTTTTAGCATGATTTTCATATTTTTCAACGCTCAATTCTGTAGTACTTAAGAATTCAATTTATTTTTGACACTTAAACCCCCCTCTGTTGTCCGACAATCAATACTCCAGTTAGCTTTAATGTTTTGAATATTAATAATAAAAATTTAACCAGCTCTTTTTTGATAGCTCCTGTAATTACGAACCACAAACTTAATTTGCTAGCCATCCATTTTTTTAGTATTAAAAAATCATTCAGTACTTTCGCATTGGAAACGATATCTCTTTTCATTACCCAACAAAGCATCAGTTTGCTCTATAATTAGATTTAGGATTATTTTTTCTTTAACCATTCTGCTCCTCCTATTTATGAGGAAAATTGCTTTTAAAGAATTTGCTATCACGGCAATGCTCAATTGTTTTTACTATAAGGGGATTGGTTAATGGACCTGGCCGGTATTGAAAATCATGTAATTGACTGGAAACTCGCCAGTAAAGGTGGCACCAAAATCCGTATTAAACCGATGCCGAAACGTATGGCAATGGGTTCAAGTGAAATTGCAATGGTAAGCGAAGCTATTGCCACCTACCAGCGCGAAGGTATTGACCCCGGCTACCAGGGGATTTACGAGAAGCGCTATACAGACGCGTTCGTGGATTTTCTAGGCGGAGGATATGCAGACGCCGTTTCAACCGGGAGTGCTTCAGTGTACGTTGCGTTTGCAGCTCTAGGCTTACCTAAAGAAAGTGAAGTAATTGTTTCACCTATTACGGACCCCGGCACGTTGTCAGCAATCATTATGAATGGCTTAAAGCCACGCTTAGCAGATTCGCGTCCAATGGACTACAACATGGGTGCAGAACAGTTTGAGGCTCGCTTAACGCGAAACGTATCCGCAGTTTGCGTTGTGCATTCGGCTGGCCAGGCAACCGAAATTGATGACATTGTGGCCATTGCTCACCAAACAGGTGTCAAAGTAGTTGAAGACTGTAGCCAGGCGCATGGTGCCACATTGAAGGGGCGTCAAATAGGAACATTCGGCGACATTGCTGCTTTTTCCACCATGTACCGTAAAAACCATATTACCGGCGGATCTGGCGGTGTAGTTTTTTCACGAGAGGTTGATCTTTTCAGAATGGCTTTAGCTCATGCTGATCGGGGAAAACCACGTTGGTTGCCTGATTTCAACGATCGAGATCCATCTGGCTATCTTTTCCCTGCTATGAATTGGAATACTGATGAGTTGTCTTGCGCAATCGGCATCTCTTCCCTGAAGAGACTACCTGCAACCATACATAGTCGGTTAGCTTTTGTTTCTGAACTAGCAGCCCTGATGGCAGAAATGGACACAATGTTCAGTTTATATCCTTGGACACCTTGTGACTCTCCATTCATAGTACCTGTCTATGTGAATATTAATGACAAATCTTTTACCAAAATTGAAGTCGCAGAAGCACTACGTTGTGAGGGTATAGACCTGAATCCTCACTATTCTTATCTTGTCTCAGACTGGAAGTGGATCGACCCCTACTTGGCCGATGATTTTGACCCCACAAATGCAAGACAGGCAAGAGATGCTAGTTTCTGCCTGTACCTTAACGAAAACTACGGTGAGAATGAGGCCTTAGATGTAGCTGCAGCTATGCTTAAGGTTAACCGCGCTTTCTGCGGCAAAAAGCCGACACGAAATGTTATTCCGTTGATTGGAATTTAGTTGTAGTTTCTCAAGTTCGTGTAATAAGGTGAGTAAAATACCCTCAAGCAAATCGAAATGAAAATCTTTTCTCCTTCAACACATATTTCAGCCAATCTAAAATTGGGCATCTATTTAATACGTTGTGGGGAGTAAATTCATAGTGATGATTAAAAATATTCTAGGTAATAACTCAAAATGAGTTATTGCCTTCATAAAAAGTTACAATATGAACTATTCCTGAAAAAAATTTCGAGGCAATATTAACAAACCTAACTTCTTGGAGTCTCTTTGAAGAATTCGATTGATTATTCATGGGTTGATCCCAAATATAACTGGAAGCCTTTACCAGTGCCAGACATGCCCCCGCGTGTACTTATTGATTTTGCGACTAAGTGCAACCTTCGTTGCGGTATGTGTCCTGTTTGGGGTGAAGATGAGAAGTCTATTCAATCTGTCAAAGGCCTAATGGCAGTCGAAAATGCCAGGCGTTTGCTTGACGAAATTGCTGCTAGCAAACCTTTGATTCATCCTTGTCTTTACGGAGAACCTTTGCTTGCTCCTAATCTTAAAGAGCATATTCAGCAAGCCAAAGCTTCAGGAATGACTTTTGCGTTCAACACCAATGGGCTGACTCTCTCTGAGGAAATGGCTGATTTCTTAGTTTCGCAACAGGTTGATTCAGTAATGTTTAGTATTGATGCAGTCACTCCCCAAACGCTTTTAAAAATAAGAGGGGTAAAACGCTTGGAACGAATCGAAAGATCTGTTTTCATGCTTCTTAAGTCACGGGGAGATTCAGTCACCACTCGAATTGGAGTCTCTTTCACAATTCAAGATGAAAACAAACACGAAGAGGAAGCTTTCGTTCGGAGATGGGCCGGAATAGTTGATGTGGTTCGAACTGGGCGTATCTTTGAGAACGGTAAATTTGTAGGACTGGAAGAACCGAAAGAGCGTGTTCCTTGCCCAGTCATATATAAAACTATCCCTATACATAATGATGGTTCTGTGACGCTTTGTTGCCTTGATGGTCTTCGCTCTACAAACATGGGTAATGTGTTTGATACAAATGTACGTGAAGTATGGCACGGAGAGGAATTTAGCAAAATCCGCTATCTGCATGAAACTAAGCAGTGGGACGCTATTCCTTTTTGTAACTCATGCAATGGATGGGCACAATATGAATATGAAGAGGAAATTAAAGATGGTTTACTTATTCGTCGCTCCCCAGAGTTTACTTACTACAACAAAATTTCTCACCTAGACAATTGGCACGACCAATTTGGGCATTAGTCGCTTCCGTTATCATTAAAGTAACAAATTTGAAAAGTATTTTAGTTCTTTTAAATGGTGAGAGAATGTATTTTTTTGAAAATTGGTAATCCCCCCCCTTTTGCAAGGAACTCAGAAGTAGAAACGTTACGCAGTCATGTCCAATTGCTGCTTAGGTGTAAATTCAGCCATGGCCATATTTGGGCGGTAATGGTTGTTAGACCACATCCACTTCGTTACAATGTCTTACACCTCTGCTATGTCAGACCAATAGTACTGTGTTAGCCATTCATACCGAACCGTCCTATTGAATCGTTCCACATAGGCGTTTTGTTGAGGGTTACCCGGTTGAATGTATTCAAGCCTAATTCCCCATTCTTGTGCCCATGCTTGTATTAATGCACTGATGTATTCAGGTCCGTTGTCACAACGAATCACCTGGGGCTTGCCCTGCCAAGAAATAATTTGCTTGAGGTATCGAATCACACGCTCTGTAGGCAATGAGAAGTCGCCCTCCATACCAATGGCCTCTCGATTGAAGTCATTAATGACATTGAACAATCTAAATGTTCTGCCATCTGCCAGCTGGTCGCTCATAAAATCCATGGACCATACTTGATTAATTGCCTTCGGTACCGTTAATGCCTCGGGCTTCTCACGCACAAGCCGTTTACGCGGCTTGATACGCAAATTGAGCTCCAGCTCCTTGTAAATTCGATACACACGCTTGTGATTCCATCTAAAACCCTTGACGTTACGCAGGTACAGGTAGCAAACGCCAAAGCCCCAATTGCGATGGCTATCCGTCAATCGGATCAGCCAGTTGACTACTTCATGATTCTCAGCATTGAGCTTGCGCTCGTGGCAGTAGCAAGATTAGCAGATGCGAAAAGCTTGGCAAGCAACCCGTATGCAAACACACCGCTCTGTTACCGCCTTCTTGGCCATTTCTCTTCTGCGAGATGGCCTCACCACTTTTTTTGATCGCATCCGACACAATCTCGGCTTTGAGCTTTTCCTCGAGGTTCATCTTCTTCAGGCGTCGGTTTTCTTCGTAGAGCTCTTTCATGCGCGACATCATGGAGACATCCATGTCGCCGTACTCACCCCTAATTCGCGGCAAATATCATGAACACTGATACCAGATCCAACCCGTTTGACAGCATCAATATCTGGCTGTCACTAAATCTCGATCTCTTCATATAAAACCACTTCCATTGGAAAAAATTCTACTTCTCACACCTTTGGTTGTAGGGGAATATTATCTACAGTGCCCTGCAGTTTGGATGAATGGATGAACTTCGTAGCGCCAATAAGTGCATTGAATCAAGCAAGTAGTTGTATTTATTATTTCTTTGTAAATATCTTTAATAACATATTAGGAGTCTTTGAAAATCAAAATTGATTAATTTGCATTTTCATTGTGTTTAATTTGGCCTGTTTCGGATAATATTTTAATCCATGAAAAATGAGTGCTTAGTAAAATATTGGGGGGGTTAATCATTTCGTAAAAGATGTTTTTATGGAATTAATTGATGTAGATAACCCAATCATTATTATAAGCAGTGGGATAAAAGCATAAACATCTTCATGTCTTGGATCGCCTGCCGGCATTATCATGGCTATGTTGAATGCTGCTGCACTGGCAAAAAAACAAACTATCAAAAAAATGGCAATCCCTCGAGTTTTTCGCTCAATAATCAATGGCATTATGAAAATAAGTAGCCCCACAAAGAAAAATGGCTTTAAAAACCTAAATATCTGATAACAAACTGATTCCATGGCACTAATATTTTTTTGAATTACAGATTTCTCTTTTACAGGGGATAAATCTTTTCCGAGCCCTTCTGGCAATCCGGAATTAACCCTTGTAGCTACATTTTGCACATTGTAATCATTATCAATTTTCTTAATGCTTTGAAATGTAGCATTTGGATCGAGTAACAAGTTTGGTACCGAAAAATATCCAAATCCGGAATAGGCTAGTGCAGTAAAATAATCTCCCATCAATAAATTCCATGTCAATGCATTTTTTTTGGTAGACTCTAAGGCCGCTCCTAAAAATAATTTCCCTGCTTTTTCCTCTCCATGCAAGGATACAATCCATCCATATATATTACCCATAATTCCTCCGGCAAATTTAGTTGTTACATTATTTTCGATAACATATTTTTTGAACGCGTGAGCATCTCCAAAATATTTAATGAATTCCCCAGACGGATCAGCATAATAAGGAAATATGTCAATATAAAATGATAATGAATCAAATAACTTTTTCGATATCGGTCCATTCTCAGCTTGTAGTAAATTTAAGTTTGTTGAATTAAAGCTTGGTATTAAAACATCTCTCGGTCCAACCTCATGGAAATATCTAAAATCACGATAGCGATAGTACTTTGAAAAAAAATGATACCCAACGTAGGAGTTTCTGAGGCCAATGAACGGAAGTTGAGGATTATTTTTAAGGTATTTAAAGAAGCCGCTGATTTTTCCGTAACCATTTTCTGAAGCGACTTCTAGTAACAACTTGTTACCACCAATTCCATCCGTATAAACAGCTTGCAAAACAATTTGGTAGTAAATAGGATTTGGTTTTGAAAATATCTCTATTGTTAAATCATCATCATTGAATTTTTCGTAAAGTTCCTTATTAGCGTATTCGTTTCTTCCGTTCCATGCTTTTATCTCTCTAATCTTCGCAACATAATTGTTTACCAGAAAAAAGAGCCTTTTAGATGCCGGTCCATTTGAAGGTTTAATTCTGGATTCATTTGATTCAATAAGTGAGTCACCGTAATAAGCGTCTCCAAAATTTCTCTGTGGTGCCTCTACAGTAACAATTGATGGGAATCGAACAGGGCTTTTTATGTAAGAATGCACTCCAATTAGTAACATAAACGAAATGTACAGTGCAGAAGGTGCGATAAGAGATTTCCAGCATTTCCTTCTTGTAAGCAGGGTCGCAACTATAAAAATCCAATAGAATATACTTGCGGCTGGCTTAATGCTAGAGGTAAAAGCTAGTACAATAGAAATAGAGTAAGCGGAATAAATTCCGATTGGCGAACCAAATAATTCTGAGTTTTTATCATTCCAGATATCAGTTATTTTTTTTCTCAAATGAGTCTGCGTTTGATTTGAAAAGTATTTAGAAATTATAAAAAATGAGAGAAGTTCAAAAAATAAAAAAGATTGCTCCGTCATTACCCACATCATATTTTCATGTGAAATTCCAAAAAGCATGAAAAGAAGCGATCCTATGAGTGCCGCGTTTTTAGAATACGGCAAGATTATTCCGTAAATAAGTATCGGGGACATCACTGCCATTAGAATTTGACATCCTATAAGAAACCACCAGAAGTCATAGCTTGCAGCACCAGTCAATAACAAAATAAGGGGATATCCAATTCCCCGAGACGGCACATCACCTCCGATATCTGTTCGTCCTATCAACCACCAAGCCTTTCTAAAATAAGTCATTGGATCACCCCCGTTGAACAGGATGAATGGCCTTCCATACAAAAATGTAATTGTTATTACAATTGAAGTAATAATTACTATTAAGAGTTTCCAATTTATGCTAGGTAAACGTAAAGTGGCAGTTATGCTTTTTAAGATCATGTTGTAATGTTAAAATTTGGTTTTATGGAAATCTTAATATTTTCAAAACTAATAAATTTAATACATCATACTTTAGTTTGAAGAGGTTATCTGGACGATTAATAGTTGGCACGGTTCCTTTTTTTCGATTCCTTCAAAATTTGGGTTTTGCATTGCGTTATGGCCTTTAGTGATGATAAGGTTATTTTTATCAAACGCGCTATTTTTGTAAGTGCAGACTGCATTGGCAATTCAGATGTCGAATCAATCCGAGCAAGTGCAGAAAATTTTTTTATCAGTATATTGGCTCATCATATAAACGCCTTTGTGAATTGCAAACCTTAGCACCCTAAGAAAATCTCGCATCTGCAATAATTTAGCTACTATTCATGTTATCATAATAGACATGTTAAGTCTATTGGATCGCGCCAATTCTCAATTGACTTTTTTGATTCGGTTTGTGTCACATTTAAGGTAATGTTCTAAATTAACACTCATGCAAAGATTTCAGCCCTCATTTTCAAATACATTTCCTAGCTAGAAAATGCCTCAATTCGACCACACCCTTATCTTTGCATTAAGATCGGTATTAAAGTTCATTGGTACAAAATATTGGTATGTATTTTTTCTTTTGCGTTAAATCACTGGTCACTTATAATGATTAAAGTTACAATTATCGTTCCAGTGTTCAATGAGCAAGAAACTATTATTCAAGTTTTGAAAGCTATAAGCGATCAGTCAAAATTGCTGAAAGATTTTGCTTTTGAAGTTATTGTTATCGATGATTGCTCAACAGATGCAACTTTAAATATCTTGGAAAATAACCCTGACCTTTTCAATAAACTTATAAATCAGAGTAGGAACATGGGTAAAGGAGCTGCAGTTATCGCTGGGATTGGAGCTGCAAGTGGAGACTACATCCTAGTTCAAGATGCCGATCTGGAATATTCTCCCAATGATTATCCTGCGCTTCTAAAGCCAGTTCAAAATTTTAATGCCGATATAGTTATGGGCAGCCGTTTTCTTGCCCCGGCCTGGACGAGGGTAAATTACTTTTGGCATAAATTAGGAAATATCTTAATTACTTTTATATTTAATATTTTTAACAACACTACCTTTACGGACATTTATACAGGTTTTATTCTTTTTAGAAAAGACTTACTGCTGGGCTCAACGTTAAAGAGATTAAGGTGGGATCAGCAAGCAGAGATACTATCAATCATTTGCCCAAAAGCGAAAGCAATTTTTGAGGTGCCAATAACATATTCTGGCAGAACATATGAAGAAGGTAAAAAAATTAGGGCTTATGATATAATACCCGTTGTATGTACAATCGTACTCAAAAGATTATCTAGGTTTACTTTGTAAATAACCTTATGCAGAAATTAAATAATATGATCAAAACAATTGCTCACCAACTAGATCCTTTTAAAGGATTCATTTTAAAGTTGTCCTTGGTTGTAATAGCGCTGCAGTTATTCTTGCCTGATTTCAGTCAGCTTTCAAACGGTCTTTATGAGCAACTTTTTGCAATGCGTGCTAGGATATCATTGATAACTAGGGACGAAAGAACTCAAATATACGCTCTTGGATTGATACAAAACCCCGCCGCCTTGTATCAAATTTCTTTGCTTGATGAGAGTAAAAAACAGTACGGCGGGGCAATTCGCCATATGCAGTTTGCTATTGGTTTGCTTGAAATGCATGGTGCAGAAAAGGCAGTTTTGAAAAAGTATCAAGACAGATTGGAAGCGCTCAAAGTTTTAGAAAAAACTGAAGTAAGATAAATTTGATCAGTTTCAAATTAATTATTCATTGTGATTGAGTTGTCGGAACTAACTTTTTTTAGTTTTTTTTAACCTAATTATTTTGTAGTTCTACTAACTAAGAATAATAAATTTTTTAATTTCCTCATTATCTAAACCATTCTTTGTACGCCTCTCATAATTTACTTTTGTTGCTAGTAGGCGTTTCATTGGTTGATTTACTCTCCGTAACCTTATCTACATAGATTTTAAATGTTAGAGGAAGTATTCACATTGTTTGACGCACCTCATCTCCACCAGCTTACTTTAACAAAGTTAAATTAGCTTGACACATTCCAGCTAACAAATTAGCTAAGTAATTTAAACTTAATTGAGAACGATCTCAAAGTTCACATATGCACGCAGGAGAAATTAACTTCGATTTTCACAAGATCATATGTTTGATAATGGCTATCGTTCACTTTTATAAACTGAGTCGATCCAAAATCCCTGACACTGACAGGCCATGAGCAGCCAATATGTCTTCGTGTTTACCGTAGCAATGTATAAACTCATCCTTTAATGTGAAGACATCAATCTTGCAACGAGCACCAGCCTCCCATGCTGTGATTTTTACTGCATCAGCCAACCCACCATGAGGCACCATCTCTTCAAGCACAATAACTCGGCCATGTGACTCCAACATTTCACGAATACCCTGATGATCGAGAGGCTTAAGGGTATGCGCAGAAATTACCGATACCGACAAACCGCGCTGGCCGATAAGCTTCGCCAACTCCAACCCCAACTTGAGAATCGGGCCATATCCGATGATGCAGACATCCTTTCCTTTCCTCAACTGTCGAAGCTTGCCATACCGAAAAGGATCCGAATCCGCTGTCGACAATACTGATTCTCCCGCCTTACCTAGTCGCAGATACACAGGGCCTTCCTGTTGTCCAATGCACCATTTTGTCGCCTCACGCGTCTCTTCCGGGTCACATGGTGCAATAACGCGCATATTTGGGATTGCGCAGGCAATGGCAACATCCTCCTGTGCATGGTGAGTACTACCGAGAGTGGAATAGGTCACTCCACCACCTATTCCAACCACGGTGACTGGTAAATTTTGGTAACACAAGTCATCCCGAATGAACTCAAAAGGGCGATACAAGGAGAAAGTGGCTATCGTGTAAGCAAACGGTTTAAGTCCACGCATTGACATCCCGGCTACCATACCAATCATGATTTGCTCAGCAACACCTGTATTAACAAACCTTTCGGGGAACTCCTGACGGAACTTATCCATGGCGCCCGCCGGGGAGATGTCAGCTACTACTATGCAAAGGCGAGGATCAGTTTTTGCTGCTTCGTGGAAGGTTTGGGCGAAGGTGTTTCTCATTAAGCCGCCTCTGCAAGCTCGCGAAGCGCCTGTGCGTACTCTTCTTTGTTTGGGGATCGGTAATGCCAAATTGGAACGTGCTCCATATACGAAACCCCTTTACCCTTAACCGTTTTGCAAAGAAGGACGAAAGGCTTTTCACCCTGTCTCGACTTGGAAGCATTGAGCATCTCGATGGCTTCATGGCCATTGGCCACGGCACATTCCCAACCAAACGATTCGAATTTTTCCCGTAGCGGATAAAATGCTTTGTGATGCTCACTCATCCGATGCATGCCGCCAAAATCATTTAGATCAACAAAGACGATTAGGTTTTGCAGGTTGAGATTTGCAGCCATCATGGCGCCCTCCCAAGACGAGCCTTCTTGAAGTTCGCCATCCGATAACAACGCGAAAACCCTCCCTGAACTTTTTTTGAGTTTTTCTGCATATGCCATCCCTACTGCCAAGCCCATCCCATGTCCTAGCGAGCCAGTAGAGGCTTCGATACCCGGATTGCCTCTGTCCGGGTGAGCGCCGAGCAAACCTGCCGGTGTACAGTATTTATCCAATTCTTCAGTCGACAAAATACCGAGATCTTCGAGAATCACATACTGCGTTATACAACCGTGTCCTTTGGACATCAAGAAAATATCTGGCGAACATACCCCAATTTCTGCTTGAGCCATCAGACCGCGATAAATTACATCAGTCATTTCGACGCAAGAAAAAGCGGGCGCTGCATGCAGTGCAGTTACTTTTTGAGATATGTCAAGTATTCTTCTACGATAACGCAAACACCGTTGCTTAGCAGCAATTAGATCAAATTCCTGCAGTAAATAATTCATAACGTTTATATCCTCCGATACCTGTTTACCCACGCAAGGTATAGTCCATTGGCCAATCAACCAATTGATCCTTATAGCGACGGCCCCAATTGACCATTTCGGCCAAGCCCTCTTTCCAGTCAATTTGGGGCGCCCACCCCAGATCCTGTTTGATTGCGGAAGAATCCAACCAGTAGCGTGAGTCCTGACCCAACCTGTCGGGTGCCATTTCGCACAGTTGCTCGAATGGCATTCCTAGCGCGTCTGCGCATAGCTCAACAACGCGATGGATACTGGTCGGCTCTTCTGGACCGGCGTTGTAGATCTTGCCCAAAGGTGCATTTTCGGCGACCAAATGAACCGCTCGCCCCAAATCACGTGCGTGTATATACGATTTCTCCGCACGTCCGCCTCCCTGCAACGGCAATTTCTTTCCGGTAAGGCCGCACATAATCGCCTTAGGAATTACCCGATGCAGAAGTTGTCCTGGGCAATATGCATTCGACGGGCGAATGACATTCATCGGGAACTTCAGGTGTTGATAAGCAGACATCAGGTACATGTCGAATGCCACCTTGGATGCAGCGTACGGACTGGTCGGTTTGATTGGTTCGTCTTCCCTGGTTGCATGTGAAACTGAGCCATACATTTCGGACGTGCCAATCTGGATAAATCGTTCTAACCAATCCCGCTTCATCAACTCTTCGCAGAGTTTAGCCAGTGCCATTGAATTTGTTTCAAAGAACCTCCAAGAATGCTTCCACGATACGGCGCCTTCGCCTTGGGCCGCATAGTTAACGATAACTTCCGGCTTGACCTTGTCAAGGAACTCAAGCAACAGATCCATTTCATAAGTAAGGTGATAAGCTCGATATTCGTAGCCCTCTTCACGCTCGATACCCAAAGAGAACGGTTCTGGTCGCATGGGATTACGACCGATTCCAATAACACGTTTAGGGTTTGCGTTACGTAAAAGATATTGCGCTGTATGGATGCCAAATGACCCCCCACCCCCCAAAATTACGTATGTCTTCATTGCTACCTCTACTAAAAAATTATTCGATGATAGTCCAGAAATAATCACCGGTATAACCGGCCTCTTCAAAAACTTTTAGCCATCCAGCTGGATAATCATGAAACTCGGCTGTTAGAACCCAGCTTTCAAAAATATCTTTCTGCTCTTGAGTGTGGTAGCTGTCTACCTGAACAAAGCCACATCCTCCTGAAAGTCTCTGTATCTCCTTCATGGCTTTTATCGCACGCGAACGAGGAAAATTGTGAATGGTGTTTAGTGAAAGTACGCAATCAAAACTCTTATCAGGAAAAGGCATCTTTTCAGCAGTTCCCAAGTGCAACCTTCCTACGACTTCTTTTTCACAATTCATAAGCGCATAGAAGGAAACGTCCAGACCGAACACTTCTAGTCCTGGACATTCAAGCATCAGATCCTTAACAAGAAAGCCTTTTCCACAACCGACATCAAGTAGACGCATTCCAGTCTTTAATCCGAAATGCTTGATGATGTCTCGGGCTACTACACGCCAACGACCGTCATATACATATCCACCATAACCATACTCGCGAGGGCCATCCCAATACATCTCACCGTATTGTTTTGCAATTGCAACAACAGCTGGATCTTTTGTATCAGCGCGTTTCTTAATATTGCGATTTGTCTTGGGTAATGATTTAAGAAGGTCAACTTCAGCCATAAACTAATTTCAATGAAAAAATGATTAGATCAAGATTGTCGGCCAAGCGTGTGTAAATCAATACCATACTGTTTTGCTAAGCCGAGCGGTAAGATTGAATACGGGTCTACGACCAGCTTACCATTCATTCTCTTGATGATTTCAAGTGGGTCAATGTCTTTGAATTGTGGCCATGGTGTCATGATTATCAGGGCATCGGCACCCTCCAGAGCCTCAAACTCTGACGAGCAAACCTTTGTTTGAGAATGCCACTCGTTATTCCATGTAACGATAGGGTCAAAGACACGAAGGCGTAAATTACTTAGCTGCAAAATCGTAGCGATGGATGCAGAGTTTTTAGTTGAATTGGTGTTTTCTTTGTATGCCAAGCCCCAGACTGCAACTGTTGAACTTATTTTTTCAAATGTTAGCTTCTGTTGCAAAGTTCGGACAGCCCAACCTTTGCGATGCTGACTGTTGTTTATCCAGGCCCGAACCAAACCGGCATCGGTTCCATATTGGTCAGCAAAATTGCAAACCGTAGCGAGATCTCTCTCCAGATTCCCACCTGCAATACCTAGCCCGGGAGCTAGGTAGGAGTATGGCCCAATTCGTCTATCCAACTTGAGTGCAGGCACGATCTCAGCCCAATCTGCCCCTATTTTTTCGCACAACTCAGCTAAGGTGTTGGCGGTACTGACAGACCCTACCAAAAACATATTAATGGAGATTTTTGCTAGTTCTGCGCTTTCGTAGCGCATCGGCAAAATAGGGCAACCGTGGGCTTTTAAAAAGGTATTGAATGCTACAGGCAGGGCCTGGGCGGCGTCTGCACAACCCACGATGTAGCGCTCTGGGAAAAGCGCGCGCTCCACTGCACACCCAAAAATAAGCGTCTCAACCTGATAATATAATAAAGTACCTTCGCGCTGTTTACTTCGTGTGTAGCCTGGAGGCACTTGCGACAAAATAACAATAACGGAATCAGCATGCGCAGCGTCAAAAACAATTTCCAATAAACTATTGATCGTTTGAAGATCGCTCTGGCCTTTGTCATCAGTGGCAACATCTGGGGCCACATAAATGAGATCACAAGACTTTAAGTCTGCTGACTCAGAAGTAAATCGCAAACGACTTGTGTTTTTGGATGCGAGTTCATCTAACTGCGGCTCTGAGACTGGGAGCACGCTTTTGCTCAACGCAGCAATGCGCTCTGCATTGGGGTCAAAGCAAACTACGGAAAAGCCTTTCTCTGAAGCAGATACACCGGATACCAAGCCCAAATGAGTCATGCCGGCAAAACCAATAACCGGCAAGTTCATGACGTCCTCTCCTGTTTGGATTGATTAATGTGTTGTTCATGCACAGCAGCAAGTCCCTCTTGCCAACCTTTAAAGCGAAAGCCGGGAAAAGCCTTGAGCACGGCGGAGTTGTCAAAAGGGCGCAGGCCGTTGTGAGGCATGGGGCCGTTGCGAGGCGAACCCTTGATGACTGACTTGGAAGAGAATTCTTTTACAGCAAATTGTGCAAGAGTAAGGAAAGAGACGACCTCGCCCGACACCGCATTGGCGATACCCGAGCTTCGATGGAGAATTATTTTTTTAACCAGTTCAGCAACGTCTTCCACGTGTACGTGGTCTCTTTGCTCTTCGCCTTCCCCAAAAAGCACAATCTCTTGGCCTGCAGCTGCCAGCCTACGAAAACGATTAGGCCCGTAACCGTTGTGCGGATCATCCAGACCATAGACCAAGGTGGCGCGAACTGCAGCAACAGGTCCTGCAAATTCTTGGCGTAGCGCCACTTCGCGGGTAAGGTGCATTACACCGTGCAAAGAGTTGGGCTCAGCACACGAAACTTCAGTTAAAGGCGAAGATGAATCTTTGTAAACGGCGTCTGAGCTGATATAAACAACATGAGCGACTGGCCGTTTTCTCAAGGCGCAGACAACGGCCTGCGCCATTTGATTATTGTCTTTGAGCATGGCCATATCCTTGCATGGAGCATTTGCAGAGACAAAAACCAGGGTGTCTTGGGCATCCAGATTTTGAGCAAGTTGCTCAGCAGCACCAAGCTTTAATAGATCAAAATCCGGGCGGCCTAGGCTAATGCAAGCGATAAAGCTTTGTTTGAGCCCTCGAAAAATAGCTCCGCCAATAAACCCGCCGCCGCCCAGTATGACAACACGGTGCGGCAGAACCTCTTGCGCATGAAGATGATGAAGCATATTTATGTGCCTGCGCCTTTTGCAATATCTTCGCTTAGGCTCTGCAATGTATCGTTGATCCAGATATCGTTGTCAATATTACCAAGGCCGGTTTCACACAGTTTGATGAAGTGAGCATATTCAATGGCCCAGGTAGGGTCTGACTGAACTAGCGTTATAGATTCTTCATCCGGACGGCCGCTGGGAAGCTTGCGGTCACGCAAGCTAAATGTACTGGGCCCCCATTTGCAGAGTGAGCTGATATGCGCGCTTCCGTTCTCGGCAAAAACGTCGGCATAGAAGTGATTGCGCCATGAAAGAAGACTGACCTCGAATTGCACAACCGGGACCGAATTGGCGCCAAAACAAATGTTGTCATAAGACCGGTTTTCAAAGCAGTTGGCGCTATGAATTTTGAATCCGTCTATGGGTTTTCCCAGCCAGAACAGGGCGGTATCAAGCAGGTGAGAACCTAGATCAGGCAGCACGCCCGCACCTTGGTCACGCCAGGCGGAATCACGCACCAAGCGCGCTGTTCCGTTACCGTAAAACATGCGCAGGCTGTATATGCGACCGAGCTTGCCAGATTGAATGAGTTGCTGCATACGCACAAAATGTGGCTCAAAGCGATGGTTGTAGGCGGTGTAGCAAACCACACGTTTGCTTTGCGCAAGATCTTTGAGACGAATAAGGTCAAGCTGGTTGTTAGCAAAAAGGGGTTTTTCTACCAGGAGGTGCTTGCCATTATTCAGAAGGTACTCGATGGTAGTTATTTTAGGCTCGTCGGGAATGCAAAGAAGCGCCGCATCGTATTGGTTTAGCGGTACGTCTTCTATCGACTTGTAATGCGCCTCTGCATGGCAGGGATCGACCGTGGCAACCACATCAGATGCAGCGACCGCTTTTCTTTTTTGACCCTGGATACCCAGCCCAACCACCACCACCTTCATGAGAGAACAGTCATTTAGATTGGCCCTCATAGCGCACCTGGGCCTCCAGCTTGTCAATTTTCTTGAGAACCAGCTCAGGTGTGACAGGCCAATTGCCATCGTGCTCGCATTCGACACCCGCAGCCATGTTGCCAAGAATTGATGCAATCACGTCATTGCGGGTAACAACTTGCGCAAGCGTGGCGTAAGCTAACAAGGCGTCGCCAGCGCCCACCGCATCCACAACACGATCTACAAAACTGTCAACCACAAAGAAAGAGCGGAAGTCTTCTTCATGATCACGGTAGGTGATGATGCCCCTCTCGCCACATTTGAGTATCAAGGTTTTGCAGTTAGATTTTTTGTGTAGTTCTAAGGCTAAAGGGCGAACCACGGAGTCTTGGTCACCCAGAGCAAAGCGGGCTTCTCTCTCGTTGGGGGTAATCAGGTCAAAAGCCTGGAACTCAAGGATGTTGCCCCATCTACTAGCCAACTGGCTATCTGCTACGCGGTATACGTCCGAAGGAATTGCTGATGTAAGTTGGGGAATAGTACCTCGGTTGAAAATGCCATGGCGGAAATCACAAAAAGCCACTGCTTGGGTTCGGGTGTCTGAGATTTGACGTTTGAGTTGCTCCACGATTTTGTCAGAAATAGACCTATTGTCTAGTGTGTCCACCTTGAGTAAACGGTAATCCGAGGCAACGATGGCGTTTTTGTTGGTAGTGGGGCGGGTTTCGTCAATGATGGGGAGGCAGTGAACGCCGATCGTGCTTAGGTCGTCAATAACGAAACTGCGATAGCTGTCGTTACCCAGGACGGTTGAAAAAGTGACTTCAGCTCCGGCGGCTCTTAAATGCTTGGCTACGATGCCAGCACCACCCACATAATCCACTTTTTTTTCAAAGCGAACGCTCATGGTGGGAGTTTTGGTCATGCCTCCGATCATGCTGCAGTAGGTGTAGCTGTCAACAATGGTGTCGCCAACGACATGCACTTTGACGCCTTTCATGGAGGCGATTGCTTTTCTGAGGTCGTCGAAAGTGACGCCCTCAGCCTCCATCAGTGTCATTAGTTTTTCAACAGCAATGGAGGGCGGAGCCAGCTCAATAAGTGCTGATGAAGAATAAACAATATCCCCGGGGGTGAAGATCATCTCACCTCCATAGCTATCAAGAATATCGATTTCTTCTTGTGTCTTAGGGTGAACAGTTCCAGCTGTGTATTCGTAGCCCTTGGCAAAGAAGTCAGGTTTGATGACGCCTAAATTGCGAATGGGAGTGGGGTCAGCATCGACTACGACATAGTCCACCATCTCCAATGCGGCCAAGTTGATGGCACGCAGATCTTGGGGGACATAAGGACGCATATTGCCCTTCTTGATGTGTTCATCTGCTGTGAGGCTGGCTACCAGAATGTCCGCCTTGGTTTTGGCATAGAGTAGATGGCGAACATGGCCAGGATGCACCACATCAAAAGTGCCGTGGCACATGATGACTTTGTGTTTGCGAGGCCGCTGCCCAATGGCAACCTCGATTTCAGCAGCTGTTTTAATCTTGTGGGAATAAAGCTTTTTACTTGCGGAGTCCATTCGCACTATCCTTGAGGGGTCATGAATTCAAACCACGTTTTTGTGGCCTTGGCAATGGAGTCAGAGTCCCAAAGAGGTGCGTTACGCCAATATTCAATATTTGCAACAATTTTGGCGACACCTTCCTCAAAACTTAAATGCGGTTTCCACTCAAGCTCTGAACTGATACGCGAGATATCTGCATATGTGCAGTCTGGCTCGCCCGGCCGCCTAGGGATGTAGGCGACCTCTCCGCCAAGGAGCTGGACCAAGCGGTTAACTGTTTGCGGGTTACCGGCGCCCAAGTTGTATATGCGTCCAGTTTTTGTAGTTTCTGCCGCAGCCAGAAACGCCCGAGCAACGTCGGTGACGTACAAAAAATCCCTTGACTGGGTTCCGTCGCCAACAACAGTGAAGGGTTTGCCTGCAAGTTTTTGCTTTAGAAATACACCAAAAACGGCGCCGTAGGCACCTGATGTACGTGAGCGCGTCCCATAAGCATTAAAAATTCGAATGGAGTTAACTGGCAATTTGTAAACCACATGCCAATGAAGAGCCGCTTGCTCACCCTGAAATTTCGAAAGGGCATAGGGATACAAGGGTTTTATAGGGTGGTCTTCTCGGGTTGGAGTTTCTGCCAATCCATAACAGGAAGAAGATGCGGCATAAACAAATTTTTGAACCCCAGCAAAGCGGGCACACTCAAGAATGTGTATAGTACCCTGCACATTAGCTGACATGTAATCCATAGGGCGCTCGATGGATGGAACAATGTCACCAATACCAGCCAAGTGAATTACAAACTTGGCATTTTTAAAGAAGGCGTCGTCTGGGGAATAACTGCGAATGTCTCTACGCTCCAAAACAACGTCAGGATTATCACGATGATTTATGAGATTCTCTTCACGACCACCCAGCAGGTTATCAATGACACGAACAGAATAACCATGCTCCACCAAAACATCCACCATGTGACTACCAATGAATCCAGCACCCCCCGTGACGACTGCAATAGGCCTAGCGGTCATTTGGCGCCAATTGCTTTCATGGTACGCACATTGAAGTACTTGTTGTCTTCAAAACTACCCGGGAGTTTGCCATCCCTAAAGGCGCTGCAAAGATCTCTTACAGCCTCCTCAATGGTGTGCTTAGGTTTAAATCCCAAAGCTTTGTAAATTTTTTCGGAATTAATGTGATAAGAGCGAGGATCGTCCGAAGTAGTAACTTCAATCGGAATAACCCCTTTTTCGGGAAAGATTTCTTCAACAACTTTTTTCACAGTTTTGGCTATATCCATGATACTCATGTTTTGAAAACCGCAATTGAAAGTTTCATTAGTAATCTTGTCTTGTGGCGCGGTTAATAGTAATTTACATAGATCCGCATAGTCTTGAATATGTAAATTGGGTCGCAACTGATCGCCGCCAAAAACTGTTATTTTTCCCTTGTTGACCGCATGGTTAGTCAAGATATTTACCGACAGGTCAAGGCGTTGTCGAGGCGCGTAACCGCAAACAGTTGCCGGCCGGAAAACAACGCCGATGAAATTTGAATCCGTATGTCTCTTAAGCAATGGCTCACACATGCCTTTGTATTTGTTATATAAAGTCAACGGCACAAGCGGGTGATCCTCTGTAACGTCTGGCGAATCTGATACACCGTAAACAGAACTAGAAGAGGCAAAGACAAAACGTTTAACGCCAGCCTTTTTTGCCTCAACTACCAAAGGCTCAAACGATTCAAGGTTTACCGATGTGGAGAGGTCCTCATCTAACTCGAAGCTGGCATCATTTGAAATACAAGAAAGATGCAGCACATATTCTTGACCAACTAAGGAATTCTTTACTTTGGCTATGTCCCGCACATCTGATTTAATCAAGTGGATGTTAGAAACTTCTGGCAGGTGATCTGTGCCATACCAAAATGTATCAAATACGGTTACATCCCATCCTTCATTTAGCAACTGGGGAACAAGAACACTTCCACAGTAACCACCGCCACCAAAAACAATAATTTTTTTCATCGCGAATTCCTGAAATTTTTAAAAGTAATTAGATTTTTATAATGAAATTTGATGCCTTGGCATCTTTAAAGAACATGTCAACGGTCTCTAAAGAGTAAGTATCTAGATTTTTACCAACAAGCGACAACTTCTTAAGAATGTCATTGGTTGCAGTAATGATGTGGCATCCAATTGCATCGGCTTGGAATATGTTGAGCAACTCACGCGGACTTGCCCAAATAAGTTCCGCCAAAGGTTTTGACTTCATGACCCTAACCGCGTGAGCCATAACCGGAACAGGGTCTACGCCCGTATCAGCAATACGACCAGCAAAAACTGAGATGATTGCTGACGTGTTTGGAGACAATTGATCTGTGATTTTCTCTACTTGCTCAATGGTCATAACTGCAGTTACGTTCAGCTTAACCCCCTGATCAGACAGCCTCTTTACTAAAGGCCCACAAAAATCACCCTTTGTATTTGTTACTGGTATTTTTACATTGACATTTGACCCCCATGAAGCAATTTCTACAGCCTGCTTCTCCATGGTGAGGAAATCATCGGCAAAGACTTCAAACGAGACCGGGCGATCGGGAACTATTTTGAGAACATCCAGAGCAAAAGATTTGTAGTCAGATACTCCCGCTTTGCGCATCAAAGTTGGATTGGTTGTGAAACCTGCGATGTGCGAAAGTTCGGACATTTCTTTTATGCCTGCGAGGTCTGCGCCATCCGCAAAAAGTTTTATTTTCATTGTTAAAGCTCCTTTGTTATATTTTTTAATGGCAAACTGTTAAGTTTAGCAGTTAGATTTTAATTTTCTAAGGGAAGCTAGCCAATAATGAAATGTGAGACATCAGTTAAAGATGAAACTGCATTGAAAGGGCTACAAGGCATTTTTTCTAGATACCCATAGTTAATAAAGAAACAAGCGGCGCAACCCGCTTTTTGCCCCGCCTCTATATCTCTCCATCGATCACCCACCATATAGCTTTTTGATATATCAATTCCAAATTTATCAGCGGCATCAATAATTAATCCTGGTAAAGGTTTGCGGCACTGACAAAAATCTAAGTCTGAGTGCGGGCACACATAAAAAGCATCTATCTCCAAGTCGACCTTAAGTCGTTGGTGAATGTAGTTGACTGATTCAGTAGTTTGCAAACCCTTTGCAATGTCAGGCTGGTTTGTTACAACAATATTTAAAAAGCCTAAATTTCTTAAGTTGATTAACGCATCTTTTACACCCGGAAGAATTTCAATTTCCAGAAATGACTTTGGGGCGTACGGCTTCCCATCCCGAACAATGGAGCGGTTAATTACTCCATCACGATCCAGGAAAACAGCTTTCTTTAGAAATTTCACCACTTAGTTGACAGTTGCTGCAAAGAGGGGTGAGAAACCAAACAATGCCAAACAACAGCCTGGAATGCCTCAGCATGAGGAGTGACTCTGGTAGCTTCTACTGTGGGGACAACAACAACACAATCACCAACTAGTTTTGTGTAGCCACCATCACGGCCCACAACACCTAATACTTTAAGTCCGCGCTCTTTAGCTAACTTGAGACCAGAGACGAGGTTGGGGCTAACATTTTTTTCAATGTTGCCACCGCCCACTGAAAAAACCAGCACCGCATCAGCTTCATTAGCTTTGCTTACCTTTAACCAGCCTGAAAAAATGGTATCCCAGCCTTCGTCATTAGTTCGAGCTGTCAACTCGGATACGTTATCTGTTGGTGCGTACGCCTCAATTCCACACAACTTTCGGAAGTCATTAACAGCATGACTGCAGTTGCCCGCACTACCGCCCACGCCGAGTATGAAAAGCCGACCAGAACGCTCTCTTAATGAAATCAGTTCTTGCACCATTTCTTCAATGCCGCTTATGTCAATTTGCTGCGCTACTTTAATGACTTCTTCAAAAAATATTTTGGTATGCATATCCGACTTACTAAATTTAACTTAACCATCATACTTGCAAATTATTCTTGTTATTTAAAGTGCAATATGTGTTTCAGTCCCTCTCAATTACTCCACCAAATCGCCTCTGCCGCTTCTGGAACCAATCAAATGCCAACGCCAACTGCTCTGTATCAAACTCCGGCCACAACACATCGGTGAAATACAACTCTGCATAAGCCACTTGCCAAAGCAGAAAGTTGCTGATGCGTTGCTCACCGCCCGTTCGAATAAGTAAGTCCGGATCTGGCATGTGGGCGGTACTCAAATACTTCGCCAACTCCTCCTGCGTCAATTCTTGCGCGTTAGCTTGTGGATTTAACGCTTGCCATCTCTGCACAGCCTGCAAGATGTCCCACTGCCCCCCATAGTTGGCAGCAACAGTCAGCACAATGCCGTCCTTACCCGCCGTGGCCTTAACTGCTTCAGCGATGCGGTCTTGCAACTCTTGCCCAAAACCCGTGACATCGCCAATCACCTGCAAACGCACACCTGCCTGCGAGAGGTTTTTGAGTTCTTTTTCAAGGTAATGCAGGAAAAGGCCCATGAGGGTCGAGACTTCTTCTTCAGGACGACTCCAGTTTTCGGTGCTGAAGGCAAAAAGGGTGAGGTATTTCACCCCCTTGTGCGCACAAAACTCGACCAAATCGCGCACACCTGCAGCACCCTTGGCATGCCCGACGGTGCGCGGCATATGGCGCTTTTGCGCCCAGCGACCGTTGCCGTCCATGATGATAGCGATGTGTTGGGGGATGGAATTCATACAAACAAAAACGCCCAACCAAAACTGGTTAGGCGTTTAAATATGGTGGCCTGGGGCAGAATCGAACTGCCGACACGCGGATTTTCAATCCGCTGCTCTACCAACTGAGCTACCGGGCCTGAGAGGCGAGATTGTAGCAGTCGCCAAGAGGTATTTAGCCACACGTCGGACATAAGGCGCGCTTAACCCACCCGCTTAGGCTTAGACAAATCCACACCCAATTGCTTCAACTTGCGATACAAATGTGTCCGCTCAAGCCCCGTCTTCTCAGACACGCGGGTCATAGACCCACTTTCTTGCGCCAAGTGATACTCAAAATACGCACGCTCAAAGGCATCGCGCGCATCGCGCAATGGCAACTCCAACTCAAAGGTCTGCTGAGTAGCAGACAAGATAACAGCTTGAGGTTGCACAGCTGAAGCACCAGCGCCATTTCCAGACAAGGAGTGCGGGGCTCCACCTGAACCAGACTTAGAAGCAGCCGCACCAACAGGCTTACGAGACAACCCCTGCTCCACCGCCTTAAGCAGTTTTTGCAGAGTGATGGGCTTTTCTAAAAACGCCTGCGCCCCAATCCGCGTAGCCTCAACGGCCGTATCAATCGTCGCGTGCCCGCTCATCATGATGACAGGCATATTCAACAAACCCGCGCCAGCCCATTCCTTGAGCAGGGTAACGCCGTCGGTGTCAGGCATCCAAATGTCCAACAACACCAA
>Ga0164295_10000251_pt1 | contig 45446 bp, 42 predicted proteins | sample GEODES006metaG_FD_111798 | JGI IMG/M metagenome (GOLD analysis project Ga0164295, IMG submission 111798) | Oligotrophic lake water microbial communities from Sparkling Lake, Wisconsin, USA - GEODES006 metaG | ecosystem: Environmental > Aquatic > Freshwater > Lake | place: USA: Sparkling Lake...
GACCGGTTACGCCAGCGTGCAGCTTAACAAGCCTGCCGCAGAGGGCGCAACCGAGTCGCGCAGCACCACGGCGCTGCGTTTAGGACTGGAAATCAGATCGGTCAACAGCCGTTTTTTGGACCTTAGTTTTCGCCTGCCGGATGAGTTGCGTCAATTCGAACCAGCCTTGCGAGAGCTGATTACCCAGCACATCAAACGGGGCAAAGTTGAAGTCCGCGCCGTAGCCGACAGCGCCGAAGGCGCAACATTGGAGCCAGCAGGAAGTGCATTGCAGCGCTTATTGCATTTACAAGACAAAGTGCAAACTTGGTTGCCCGGTGCACGTGATTTGAGTGTTTCCGATGTGCTGCGGTTAGCCAGCCAAGAGCGAAGCAGCAACCCAGTGACGGAATCGTCCTTGATGCCGCTGGCACATGAAGCTGTCCAAGCCCTGTTGTCTGCCCGTGAGCGTGAAGGCGCGCGCCTGGCCACCATGTTGCAAGACCACATTCAACAATTGCGCGCCTTGACCCAGGCTGCAGCCCCCCTGATCCCCCAATTGGTCGAGCAGCAACGCAACCGTTTTCTGAATCGCTGGAAAGAAGCCATGGCCCTGACCGATGGGGCGACATTGCCAGAAGCGGCGCAAGACAGGGCCTTGACAGAGGCTACCGCCTTTGCGATCCGCATTGATGTAGCCGAAGAGTTGACGCGAACAGTCTCCCACCTGGATGAAATCAGCCGATTGATCTCCAAAGGGGGAGATATGGGCAAGCGTTTGGACTTTTTAATTCAGGAACTGCACCGCGAAGCCAACACCATGGGATCCAAGTCGGCGGCATTGGAGTTGACTAAAATTTCGGTCGATATGAAAGTTCTGATCGAGCAAATGCGCGAGCAAGTGCAAAACATTGAATAAGCCCTGATCCAAGACAACGACCTATGGAATACCCAGGAAACCTCTACGTCGTGGCCGCCCCCAGTGGCGCCGGAAAATCGAGCTTGGTGAACGCGCTGCTTGAGCTCGACTCCAACGTACAACCCTCGGTGTCGCATACCACCCGTGCGCCCCGCGGGCAGGAAAAACATGGGCGTGAGTACTTTTTTTCTTCTCAGCAGGAATTTGACGCCATGGTGCAGGGGGACGCCTTTGTCGAATGGGCGCATGTCCACGGTCACCGCTACGGCACCTCCAAAAAGATGATTGAAGAGCGCATGTCTCAGGGTTCTGACGTGGTCTTGGAAATTGACTACCAAGGTGGCTTGCAAATCAAAAAAATGTACGCCAATGCCATTTTGATCTTCATTCTGCCGCCAAGTTGGGAAGAGCTGCGCTCCCGCTTGGAGCGCAGGGGGGAAGACGCGCCGGACATCATTGATCTGCGTATGCAAAACGCCGCTCTGGAGATGGCCCAAGCCAAAGAATTCGACTTTGTTATAATCAACGAAGTTTTCGAGCGTGCTTTATTTGACCTCAAGACCATTGTTCATGCCCAAAGGCTGAGATATCTGGCTCAGCGCCGCGCCAGGGCCGACACATTCAAAGCCCTGCACATCGTTTAACGGCAGACCGTTCATTTTTCACCTCACTTTTTCCGGAGTACTTCATGGCCCGCATCACTGTAGAAGATTGCCTGGAGCAAATCCCCAATCGCTTCCAACTCGTTTTGGCCGCCACTTACCGCGCACGCATGCTGAGTCAAGGCCACACACCGCGCGTAGAGAGCAAAAACAAGCCTGCAGTGACTGCATTGCGTGAAATTGCAGCGGGCAAAGTTGGCATTGAAATGCTGAAAAAAGTTCCCTGATACGTGGCTCGGCCGACTCAGGCCACCTCTCCCTTTGGAAGAGCAGCGATTTGAAAGCCCCTCTTGAGGGGCTTTTTTGTGGGCTTTCCATTTTGAGTCGGCAAGCGTGCGGCCTGGCGTTACATTTAAGGTCATGCGCGCAGTTACTTCATCCCTTTCACCCGCGCCTCAAAAGGGGGCATCAGGGACAATCATGCCTCAGCCAGGTCCTGCAGCGACAAATGCCGCGGCGGCCAGTTTTGCTGCGTTAACGGCCAAACTTGACTATCTGAGCCCTGCCGACTTCGAGTTGGTCCGCCGAGCCTACCGCTTCGCCGATGAAGCGCATCTGGGGCAAATGCGAAAAAGCGGACAACCCTATATCACCCACCCGATATCGGTGGCCTCTCAGTGCACAGAATGGAAATTAGACGCCCAAGCCTTGATGGCTGCGTTGTTGCACGATGCAATGGAAGATTGTGGTGTTTCAAAATCCGAATTGATTGAACGCTTTGGCTCTCCAGTGGCCGAATTGGTCGATGGTTTGACCAAACTGGAAAAGCTGGAATTCAACACACGCGAAGAAAACCAAGCCGAGTCCTTCCGCAAAATGCTGCTGGCCATGGCACGTGATGTGCGTGTGATCCTGATCAAACTGGCAGACCGCACCCACAACATGCGCACCATGTCAGACATGCCGCGCCACAAATGGGGCCGAATTTCATCTGAAACCCTTGAAATTTATGCCCCCATTGCCCACCGATTGGGCTTGAATCAGACCTACCGTGAACTGCAAGACTTGGCCTTCAAGCACTTGATGCCTTGGCGTTACGAGGTCCTGTCTAAAGCTGTCTCCCGTGCACGCAATCGGCGACGCGACCTGATTCAAAAAGTGAAAATTGAACTGGAAAACACGTTCAGCAAAGCGGGCATGCAAACCCGCATCAGTGGACGTGAAAAAACCCTTTTTTCCATTTACCGGAAGATGGACGACAAGCACCTGAGTTTTGCCCAAGTCACCGATATTTATGGCTTCAGGGTCATCTTGCCCACTGTCATTGAGTGCTACACCGCACTGGGCTTGCTGCATCAACTTTACAAACCCGTTCCAGGTCGATTCAAAGACCACATTGCGATTGGCAAGGTCAACGGCTACCAATCGCTCCACACCACCTTGGTAGGCCCTTCAGGGGTGAGCGTCGAGTTCCAAATCCGAACCGAGCCCATGCATGTGGTGGCCGAATCCGGTGTGGCAGCCCATTGGCTTTACAAAGCAAATGTTCTGGGCGGGATCAATGCAGAACGTTTGGGAACGCAGTGGATCCAATCTTTGCTCGACATCCAAAAGGAAACGCGCGACGCCGCAGAATTTTGGGACCACGTCAAGGTGGACCTGTTTCCAGATGCGGTGTATGTGTTTACACCCAAAAGTAAAATTATGGCCTTGCCACGTGGTGCTACGGTGGTTGATTTTGCCTATGCCATCCACAGCAATATAGGCGATCATGCGGTTGCTGCCAAAATCAACAATGAGCAAGCGCCACTGCGCAGCGAGTTGAAAAACGGTGACGTGATCGAAGTGATCACAGCCCCAGTCTCTGCGCCAAACCCTGCATGGCTGGGTTTTGTGAGGACCGGACGGGCCCGCTCGAAAATCAGGCATTACCTCAAAACCATGGCCCAAACTGAGTCGATGGAACTGGGTGAAAGATTGCTCACGCAAGCCCTGAGAGCCGAAGGCATCGACAAACAAATTGACGAGTTGAGCAAGCGACGTCCGTTGTGGGACAAGTTGATGCGATTTACGGGCAACCGTAACCGACAAGACCTGCTCACTGACATTGGATTGGGTAAGCGCATTGCCAGCATCGTGGCCAAACGCATGGCCACCCTGTTGTCCGAGATCGGCGAAAAACCCGATGCACTTTTGATGACGCGTGAGCGCTTCATGGCCCACGAATCGATCTCACAAGGCGCAATCACATTGGATGGCAGTGAGAACGCTTCCGTCACCTATGCCAAATGTTGTCACCCGATTCCAGGCGATCCCATTTTGGGCTACTTAGGTCGCGGAGAAGGCTTGGTCGTTCACACCAACACATGTGGGGTTGCCAATAAGCTCCAGCAAAAAGACAGCGAACGATTTATTGGTGTCGAATGGTCAGATGACCCGGTGCGTAATTTTGAAACAGGTATCGAAGTCACCGTCGTCAACGGCAAAGGCGTATTGGCACGTGTGGCTGGGGCCTTGGCCGCAGCTGAATCCGACATCATTCATGTGGACATGGGCCAAGAAGCAGCCCAGGACAGTGCAGTGTTGCGTTTTGTCATTGCAGTTACCGATTTAAGTCACTTGGAGACTGCCCTGCGGCATCTCAAACGCACGCCATCCGTGGTGCGAGCCGAGCGATTGTCCAGCACCAGCTGATCAAGCCTTGTGTCCAGCGGCCTCGGGGTACTCGACGTGCAATACCTCGATGGCGATCACGCCAGAGGGAGTGACCAATTTCAATACATCGTCAGTTCTTGCTTTTAACAGCGTGCGGGCAATGGGTGAAACCCAGCTCACCTCCCCTTGGCTGCTGTCAGACTCATCGATGCCTTTGATGGTGACGGTACGTTCGACAGCGTCGTCTTCCAGGTACGTCACTGTGGCACCAAAGAATATTTGATCATTCCCGAAATGCTGGGAAGGCTCCACAATTTGGGCGATCTCCAATCGCTGGGTCAAAAATCGGATTCGACGGTCAATTTCACGCAAGCGTTTTTTGCCATAAAGGTAGTCACCGTTTTCAGAACGATCACCATTGCTTGCAGCCCAATGCACAATGTCCACGATCTTGGGGCGCTCATCGTCCATTAATGTGAACAATTCAGCACGCAAACGGGCGTAACCGGCAGGAGTTATGTAGTTTCGCGCACCCGATGGCAATGAAGGCAATGCGATTTCGTCGTCATTTTCACCATCTGATTCACGTGTGAATGCTTTGCTCATCAAGCACCCTCAGTCTTGACCGCACGGGCAGTGCAGCATGATAAATACACAATAGGAAAAGCCCGCAACACAGGTTGCGGGCTTTTCAAAGTTGGTGCGGCTGGCAGGAATTGAACCCACGACCCCTTGGTTCGTAGCCAAGTACTCTATCCAACTGAGCTACAGCCGCTGAGCTTCGTATTATAGCACAAGAGTAGAGAAGACTGTCTTCAAGATTCGGTATCAAGCGAGTGCTTCACAAACACGCTCGCAAAAACCATTCATTTGTGAACCCTCTGTCCAGCGCACGACTGCCACCAACTCTTTTTCTGGGTCTGTCCAGACAAAGGATGCGCCTGCGCCAATGCAAAAGTAACTCGAATCCGACGCAGCTTGGCAAATGCCTCTTTGTGTGTTGAGCCAAACCAACATGCCGTACCAAGGTGCAATGTTGCAAGGCTCTAGTAGCTTTTGCACCCAATCGGCAGACAACACTTGAAGCGAGCCCACGCGTCCTTTGTTGAGCAGCATTTGACCTATCAAGGCTTGATCGACGCTCGAAATAGACATGCCACCACCCCAGTGCGTACCGCCAGGTACTGACTGCATGCGCACTCCATCAATGTCAACCCAACTGTTACGGTAGCCCTCCCACTTCCAGTTGTCGCTGAGGCCGCATGGCTGGGCAATGCGTTCTTTGAACACTTCGGGTAAGGGACGGCGAAACAGATGCAAAAGGGCCAGTGCCAACTGATTGATGCGCACATCGTTGTACTCCCAATAGCTCCCAGGTCTTTGCAAAGGTCTTGCGTCGCCCTTCGTACCCGTGGCAGGCGAAGGTTGGTATTGCAAATGACGGTAGCGGTCCACTTGGTCGGGAATGCCAAAGCAACTGCCTTCCCATTCACTGGTTTGCTGCAACAAATGCAGCCATGTCACTTGCGCATTGTGCGTATCTTCAAAACCAATGCCTGGAACTTGCCGGTGCACCGCTTGGTGAATGTCTCTCAGCAAGCCGGTGTCGCAGGCGACGCCAGCGAGCATTGCCAAGTAAGTCTTGGCAATCGAGAAGGTCAAGTCCGCGCGTTGTGGTTCTCCCCATTCGCAGACCTTGCGCCCAGACACATGAATGACACCGCTCACACCCCCACGCGGGTGAATGGGGCCAAGCAGTTGATTCCACGGCGGTGGATCCGCTTTGTGAATGCCGAAGTTGTCTAGGTTCTCACGGCTCCAACTGGTTTCATGCGCACAGACGAAATCGATCGCATCTTGAAATTGGCGGGCCATCATTCCGCTGTTGCACCTGAAGCAATCACGGCTTTGCCCCATCTGTCGGTTTCAAGTGCAATGGTTTTAGCAAAGTCTTCAGCTGTGCCCGGAATGGGCAAACCGCCAAGTTCAGCCAGACGCTCGCGCATTTTGGGATCGGCCAGGATGCGGTTGATTTCTTGATTGATGCGATCCACAGCTTCACGGGGGACGCCCTTGGGCATGCCCACGCCAAACCATGCAGTAGCCTCATAACCCGGCACCGTATCCCCCACCGTGGGGGTCTCTGGCATGGAGGGTTCACGGTTTTTGGATGTGACCGCCAAAGCCCGAACACGTCCCGATTTGATGTGCGGTACTGACGACGGCAGGTTATCGAATAAAACATGCACTTGCCCCGCAATCAAATCGGTCAATGCGGGCCCTGCACCTTTGTAGGGAATATGCGCCATGGTGCAGCCCGTCATGTATTTGAAAAGCTCACCTGACAGATGCACCGAGGTTCCGTTGCCGGAAGATGCCATGTTCACCTTGGTGGGGTTCGCTTTGCAGTAGGCAATAAATTCGGCCACGCTTTTAACTGGCAAACTGTTGGTGATGACCATCACATTGGGGGTGCGCACAAGGCCGGCAACAGGCGTGATGTCGCGAATGAAATTGAAATTCAATTTTTTGTACAGCGTGGCGTTGATCCCGTTCGCAGGATTGACCAGCAGCATGGTGTAGCCATCGGCTGGTGCATTGACCACAAACTCAGTCCCAATGTTGTTGCCGCCACCGGCCTTGTTCTCAACGATCACCTGTTGACCCAGACGCTCACTCAAGGCTTGCGCCACAATGCGCGCGAGCACATCAGTGGTACCCGCAGGCGGGTAAGGAACCACCCATTTAATAGACCGATTGGGATAGTCAGCCGCCCAACTGCTGGCCATGTTGACTGTCAAACCAAGGAGCAAGGCTGCGGCCCATGCAAATCTGCGCTTCATATCAAGGTCCCTTCTGGAAGTGTTAAAAAAATGTGCTGAATACATGCCTTCTGTGCACAACAATCGGATGCAAATGCCAAGACTTTTTTTCTTGGCGACCATCGGCAACAGCGATCATTTGCAATATAGCAATGGGATGACACTTGTAAAACTCAGCGGGGCAAGAGTCCATTTTGCTGCATGCGTTCGATCCAATAGATTAATGCGTCTTCGGTGTCCATGCATCCATGAAAACCATGCTGATGCAACTTAATCGGGCTCAGTACGGCGTTTGCAGGATGCGCCACGCCAAAGGCAAGAGCACGATCGGTAAACTGCCACGAACTGCCAATCAGCTGTTCAAGCGAGAGATTGCGTAAACCATGTTTTTGAACCACCTTTTGCCATAAAGCTTCGTGTCTGGGCATCTCGCTGGCCAACGCCATAGGCACACTCGGCCCCGCCTGCATTCCAAATTTTTGCGCAATTGAACCCCAGATGTCATGCCAGACCAGCGTGTCGCCATTCACTACGTTGTAAGTTTCATTGGCCGCAACTTCATGGGTTGCTGTGAAGTGCGCGGCTTGCGCGATCAGCCGGCTGTCGCTTGCGGCATTGACGCATCGCCCCCCACCCGGGAAATTCAAGGGCTGCCCCATTTCCCGCATCAAGGCCGCATAGGCGCCGATTGCCGGCACGATATTCATGGGACTCGACACTGCGAATCCGAGGACCAATTGAGGGCGCAAAATAGAGAAAGTCCAACCGGACTCCGGTTGCCGGGTACGCAACAAGTCCTCTTGTAACCAATAAAAATTCTCATGCCAATGTCGCGGCCAGCGCTCTTTGGCAGGTACAGGTGCGGGTTCTACATGGCCACCGTAGGCTTTGGTCCCCTGCAAGATGGTGATGTGTCGCAAGCACTTTGCTTTCGGTGTGAGCGCATCCAATAAGTTGCGCAGCATGGCTTCGTTGACAGCCATCTGCCTTGGATCTCGCCATCCTGCCACGAGTTCGGGTAACTCATACAAGGCGGCAAACAACACATGTGTGACCCCCGTTAAATTGGCCGCAGCAGATTCACAGGCCTTCAAATCACACAGGTCTACCGGAACATGAACAACCCCATCAGGAAGCGAAACAGGTCGTCTGGACAAAGCCAGCACTTGCCAATCAGGCAAAGATGCAAAGTACTCCGTAGCCGCCATACCAACAACACCACTGGCACCCGCAATCAGGATTGTGTGTTTTTTGCTCGACATACTTGTGCCTTTTTTTTCATAAGTTCTCGGCCATGCAACTTTGCAAGCAAGGCATCAGGCACTTCGATTTCAAAGCCTGATACAGACGCAGACGAAGCCTGACCACAATCAGATGAACATAAACTTCCCGAGAAGCCACCTCTGACGCCATGGAGACAAACTTGGACAGTGTTATCCCTAGGTTTTCAAGGTGCTTGATCAGATGATTCTGCTTCACAAGGCCCTGGCTTCTTTGCCTGTTGAGTTGCGAACACATGACCCCTCATGGCGTCAGGTGGACTGTCGCTCAGTTGTCTGGCATCTGCCGGACACATCTGAATAATGGCCCGAGCTTTGACAAACTTGAAACAACTTGGAAGGTCTTTGTTATGCCTCAATCTTCACGATGGAAGCAACGTCCACCCGGGTCTAATTGGGGCGACTTCGGTCCCGATGACCAATATGGCCGAATGAACCTGTTGACCCCAGAAAAAGTAAAGCAAGGCATCCAAGAAGTCCGAGAAGGCATGACCTTTAATCTGAGCTTGCCTTTGGATTTCCCCGGCGGCAACGTTTTAAATCCGCGCAGACTGCCACCTGTTTTGCGCCCTACTGTTCGAAATGGAAAACCGAACCTGAATTACCAACTCTGGTGTGATAACCCGGCTTGTACAGACGTTATCAGTGACAATCTCGTCATCATGCATTTGCAATACAGCACGCAGTGGGACAGTTTTGCGCATGTGGGGTCCATGTTTGATGCCAACCAGGACGGCAAACCAGAACCTCTTTATTACAACGGTTATCGCGCTGGAATTGACGTGGTTGGTCCCGATAAGCCAGAGGGTGCTGGTATTTTTGATTTCGCCAAAATCCCGAGGGAATCTACATCAACTGCGAAGGCGCTGGGTATCGAAAAAATGTCTGAACGGTGTGTTCAAGGACGGGCCGTGATGATCGATTTGCACGCACATGTCGGTCGCCAAAGGGTCCATATTGACCATGATATTTTGATGGACATCCTGAAAAAAGACCATGTGTCTGTCGAGTCTGGCGACATGGTGTGCCTTCACACCGGCTTTGCTGACATGCTTCTAGAAATGGACAAAAAACCCGATAGTCACTTGCTAGAAAACAGTTGTGCCGTTTTAGAAGGGCGTGACCCCAAGCTTTTGCAATGGATAACGGACTCAGGACTCATCGCATTGATCGCAGACAACTATGCTGTTGAGGCGCACCCCGCCTCAACGCATCCGGGTGCTTGCGCCAGCCTGCCTCTTCATGAACATTGCCTCTTCAAGCTGGGCATCCACTTAGGCGAAATTTGGCACTTGTCCCCTTTAGCGCATTGGCTAAGGACCCATCAACGCTCTCGATTTCTTTTAACTGCGCCTCCGCTGCGACTCCCCGGGGCTATAGGCTCGCCAGCGACCCCTATCGCTACAGTGTGATAATAATTTTGCCTCTTCTCCCAGCAAAAAGCCACTGACCGAAATCAGTGGCTTTTTCATTGTTGGTGGGCCCACCAGGACTTGAACCTGGGACCAAAGGATTATGCTTACTACTACAGTTTTCACTGCCTGTTTCCAGTTTGTAGTCTGGACTGTCTCTTGTCTTTACGACCTACCCGTACAGTCTCTACACCTTCCAAATATCGCTATTTGGCTTGGCTCGGGATTACCACGCGTTAAAGCACAGGCTTCCCCGAATTTGAGTAGTTCTACATGGGAGCAGAGTTAACTTGCTCTCATGCAACCCAATTGCAAGCAGCCATAACACTCATGTGCTTTAGGCTCACTGCTCTTTAAGTCCTCTGCTCTAACCAACTGAGCTATAGGCCCCGAATAGTGATTGTACTTGACCCTTTTTAGCGCGGGTATCGCAATTTTTCATTTTCTTAAACTCAGAGCATTTGCCTGGGATTCAGTATTTTCTCACTTGGACTTGCTGAGCGCATTGCCAATCAAACGCGAAGTGATGTCCACAATTTGGATCATGCGTTCATAGGGCATTCGGGTGGGGCCAATGACACCCAAAGTACCGACAACATGGCCATCCACCTCGTAGGGAGCGGTGACAACCGACAACTCTTGCATGGGAACAATCTGGCTTTCGCTTCCAATGTAAATGCGCACGCCAGCAGCCTGGCTGGAGACATCCAGCAAGCGCATGATTTGCGTTTTTTGCTCAAACAAATCGAAGGCTCTGCGCAAATGCCCCATGTCACCAGAAAAGTCGCTGACCGACAGCAAATTACGCTCCCCCGAAATGACCACCTCATCGCGGTCTTGAGTGATCGCTTCTGAGCTGATCTGAACGGCCGCTTGCATCAAACTTGCGATCTCACTTTGCAGACTCAGTAATTCTTGTTTGACACGTGTACGGACTTCTTCAATGGCCATGCCCGCATAATGAGAGTTCAGGAAATGGGAAGCCTCAATCAACTGATTTTGGGTAAAGTCGCTCTCCGTAAAAATAACGCGGTTTTGCACGTCCCCTTCAGGAGAAACGATGATGACCAAGATCCGTTTTTCAGACAATCGCAAAAATTCTATGTGCCTGAACACGGATGACCTTTTGGGCGCCATCACCACCCCCACAAACTGAGATAAGCTCGACAGCAAATGGGCAGCGTTGGCAATCACCTTTTGTGGCTGATCGGGGGCCAAACTCGGTGCATGAAGAGATTCACGTTGGGCCGTCAACATGGTGTCAACAAAAAGTCTGTACCCCAGGGTGGTCGGGATGCGCCCGGCCGAAGTATGTGGACTGGCAATCAGCCCCATCTCCTCCAGGTCCGACATGACATTGCGGATGGTGGCTGGCGACAAATCCAGACCGGAGGCTTTGGAAAGCGTGCGTGATCCTACCGGCTGTCCATCAGCAATGTAGCGCTCGACCAGCGCTTTGAGTAATAACTTGGCACGATCATCCAGCATCAGGCTATTTTAATGATGTAATTTGCTTATGAAACCCAAGTTCCGTCATGTCGCGCTATTTGGCAAGCACCACACCACCATTTCGGGGGCTGCGCTGGAGAGTTCGCGCAGGGTGCTAGACGATGTCGCGCATTTTTTAAGCCGTCAAGGTTGCGATGTCGTGCTCGACCCGGACACGGCCTTGTATGCGGGTTTGTCGCAATACCCCAGCATGACGATCCCTGAAATAGGCGCTCAATGTGATGTCGGCTTGGTCATCGGCGGGGACGGAACGATGCTCGGTATAGGGCGGCAAATTGCCCGCTACGGCTTGCCACTCATTGGGATTAACCAAGGCCGACTGGGATTCATCACCGATATTCCCATTGACAAATACCAAGAAACGCTTCAGCCCATATTGAATGGCCAATTCGAATCTGAAGAACGTTGTGTTTTGCAAGCTAAAGTTATACGTGACAGCGACTGTGTATTCAATGCATTGGCTTTGAACGACGTGGTGGTGTACCGTGGCGGCACATCCGGCATGGTTGAATTGCGCGTCGAAGTGGATGGGCGATTTGTGTCAAACCAGCGCGCTGACGGTTTGATCATTGCCACACCCACAGGCTCTACGGCCTACTCCTTGTCTGCCGGGGGGCCGTTGATGCACCCCTCCATTGCCGGCTGGGTGATGGCACCCATTGCCCCGCACACGCTTTCCAACCGTCCGATTGTCCTGTCGGACAGTTCAGAAATCAGCATCGAGGTCGTTTCGGGGCGCAATGCCAGCGCGAATTTTGACATGCAGTCGCTGGCTTCTTTGCTGATCGGCGACCGTGTCATGGTGCGTCGGTCTGAACACCGTGTTCGTTTTTTGCATCCCGCAGGCTGGAATTATTTTGATACATTGAGAAAAAAAATGCATTGGAACGAGGGAGGCTCCTGAACCGTGGCGCTCAGAAACATCAGCCTGCGCGACTTTGTGATCGTGCGCGAATTGGACCTGGATTTAGCTGACGGGTTTACCGTGCTCACCGGCGAAACCGGGGCTGGAAAATCCATCCTGATCGATGCACTGCAACTGGCTCTGGGTGTGCGTGCCGATGCCGGCGTTGTTCGCGAAAATGCCAACCGTTGTGAAGTCTGTGCGCAGTTCACTCCCCCCGCATCCGCTCAAGCATGGCTGAGCGATGCCGGTTTTGAAAATTCGGAGACATTGCTGCTCAAAAGAACCGTGGATTCCTTGGGTAAAAGTCGGGCCTGGATCAACGGCAGTCCGGCTACTGCTTCGCAGTTGCGTGAATTGGGTGAACTGTTGGTGGACATTCACGGCCAGCATGCATGGCAAAGCCTGACCCGACCCGACGCCGTGCGGGGTTTGCTCGACGCCTATGCACGCATTGACAGCAACAAACTCAAGGATTTGTGGTCGCAATGGCGTTCTGCGCAACAAGCGCACGCGCTTGCCCTTGGTGCTCAAGACAATCTCATGCGTGACCGCGAACGTTTAAGCTGGCAAATTGGTCAGCTTGAAAAGCTGTCCCCTGGCCTTGATGAGTGGGCCAATTTGAACGCAGAACACACCCGACTTTCCAATGCGCAAGCTTTGATAGACGGCTCGCAGTTGGCACTGAATGCCCTCGAATCTGAAGATTCGGATGGCGCTTTGAGTTCTCTTTCTCGCGCTATCCATGCTTTACTGGAACAGACACACGTCGAATCCGAATTTCAAGCGCTGGCAGATGTTCTTTCATCCAGCCTTGCCCAGGCCGAAGATGCCGCACACTCCCTGCACGCGTATTTACGCAAAACTGATTTGGATCCGCAGCGTTTGGCTCAGTTGGACGAACGCATGGGCCTGTGGATCTCTTTGTCTCGTCGCTACAGGCTGCAGCCCGAAGATCTGGCTGTTACGTTACAAAGTTGGCGCGCAGAGCAGACTGCGCTGGACGCTGCCAGTGATCTTGAAAAATTGGACACAGCTGAAAAAATCGCTCTGAGGGACTGCCTTAAAGAGGCGCGCAAAATAACGCAACTTCGCACCCAGGCAGCCCCCCAACTTGCCTTGTCTGTGACGCAAGCCATGCAACAATTAGGCATGCAGGGCGGACGTCTCGAAGTTTCCCTGGAAACACTCAAGCTGCCCACCATGCACGGACTCGAGGATGTGGCTTTCCTGGTCGCAGGCCACGCAGGCAGCACACCCAAACCCGTTGGCAAAGTCGCTTCCGGTGGCGAACTCTCTCGCATTGCTTTGGCCATCGCTGTGACCACCAGCGAATTGGGCGAAGCCGGTACTTTGATATTCGATGAAGTCGACTCTGGCGTCGGCGGCGCAGTGGCAGAGACGGTTGGTCGTTTGATGAAAAAATTAGGCCAGCACCGACAGGTCTTGGCAGTGACCCACTTACCCCAAGTGGCCTCCTGCGCCGACCATCATTTGCTGGTGGCTAAAGCCGCCTTGGTCGATGGCGTGGCCAGCCAAGTAACTCCTCTTCTTATCGAACAACGCATCCATGAAATCGCGCGCATGCTAGGTGGTGAGAGGTTGTCGGAAACCACTATGGCCCATGCGCGTGAAATGTTAGGTCATCCGCAAACCACGGAACCTGACAGCCCCCCGAAGAAAAGGACTTGAGCATGGAAATCGTTCTGATCACCGGCATGTCAGGCTCAGGGAAGTCTGTCGCCTTGCATGCACTGGAGGACGCCCACTTTTACTGCGTTGACAATCTGCCACCAGAACTTTTAATTCCTTTTGTCAACCTCGAACGTGAACAAAAAGAAGAGCGATTGGCTATTGCTATTGATGTGCGCAGTGCTGCTTCTTTGCCCTTGATGCCCGAGCAGTTGGCTATTCTGCGAACCATGGGTATGGCAGTGAAGTCCATTTTCTTGGATGCCACGACCAACACACTGTTGCGCCGGTACTCCGAAACCCGCAGACGCCATCCCTTGTCTGGCAAAGCCAAGCTCGAAGACGAGCTCGCTTTGATAGAAACCATCGAATACGAGCGCGACTTATTGTCCGAATTGCGTGAGCAAGCCCACGTCATCGACACCAGTTTATTCCGCTCCGCTCAATTGCAAAGCTACGTGAAATCGATGGTCAGCGCCCCTGCTGCGAAACTGACATTGGTGTTTGAATCGTTCGGCTTCAAGCGCGGTATTCCCATGGATGCTGATTTTGTTTTTGATGTCCGCATGCTGCCTAACCCTCACTATGAAAGTGAGCTTCGCCCTCTGACCGGGCAAGATAAACAGATTCAAGACTACCTGGGGAAATTTGCAGAAGTCGCACAAATGAAGCAGCAAATTCATGACTTCATTGCCCATTGGCTGGTGGCATTAGAAAGAGACCATCGCAGTTACATCACTGTGGCGATTGGGTGCACCGGTGGACAGCATCGGTCCGTCTATTTAGTGGAACAACTCAGTCAGGCTTTTGCAAACCAATGGCTGACCCTTAAACGTCACCGCGAGCTGGATGCTATGCGCTGATTAAAACCCGTCGAGCAATTTTCTTATGGGCGCAGGCAGGCCCAATATGTGCCATTGCTGCCTCGACATCCAAGACCCTTGCGTACACATTTGAAGTTGCTGATCTCCATTCCAAACTGCGCGCACGGGGTGCAAATGCAAATCCTTGTGCGTCAGCACGTGGACAAAAGAGGCATCATGGTGGCAAGCCGGCCCTTCCGGTAAAGCCAGCGCCAACGCTTCGGCAGAGCCAAAAATGGGGAAGCAGTACAGACTGGCCCAAACCCCTTTAGGTGGGCGCTTTTCAAGCCAAACTTTGCCTTGGCTGTTGGTCAAACAGAGCAACCAAATGGACTCGCTGCTGCGTTTCAATTTGCGTGTTTTCACTGGAAGTCGCAAAGGATCTCCTTCTTGCGCCGCCGCACACAATTTTTTGACTGGGCAAATCAAACAATCCGCTTTGCGGGGTAAGCATGCAGAAGATCCTAAATCCATGAGTGCCTGGGTGTAGCGCGGCATGGCTGAAGCCAAGTCATCAGTGGGCAACAATTGGTCGGCCAAGTCCCATAAAACCCGTTCATTGGCGGCGTTGGACAGGTCTGCGCTGTATCCCAAAAGACGTGTCAAAACTCGCTTGACATTGCCATCCAGAATGGCCGCACGCTTGCCAAAACAAAAAGCAGCAATGGCCGCCGCAGTCGACCGCCCAATGCCGGGCAAGCTCTGAAGATCAATGGGCTCTTCGGGAAAAGAACCGCCAAATCGGCGCATCACATCCTGAGCGCATTGGTGCATATTTCGCGCACGACTGTAATAACCCAGCCCACTCCACAGACCCAAGACCTCATCTTGCGAGGCCTCAGCCAAGGCTTTGACATCTGGAAATTCACGCAAGAACCGTGGAAAGTATTCCAGCACTGTGCTGACCTGTGTTTGCTGCAGCATGATCTCTGACAGCCAAACGCGGTAAGGATCACGGGTATTTTGCCAAGGCAATTGATGTCGACCATATTGCTTTTGCCATTGAATCATGGTGACAGCGAATTGAGCCACCACCTCAGGTTGCACTGCCCTCAGTATTTTTGACATGCAGGACAGAAAAAAGTAGAGCGTTGACCCTGCAAAATTTGTTTGACTGGGGTTGTGCAAACCCGGCAAGCGAGCCCGGCTCGGCCGTACACACCCGTCTCCAGCTGGAAGTAGCCATTTTTACCCTCCGCGCTCACAAAGTCTCGCAAACTGCTGCCGCCTTTGGCCACGGCACGCGCCAACACCTCACGAATAGCCTGGTGCAACTTGGCCATACGAGGTTTGGTCAATTTGGCGGCCTTGGTGGTGGGTCGAATGCCAGACAGAAACAAAGCTTCTGAAGCATAAATATTGCCCACACCAACGACCACATCGCCTGCCAGCAAAACTTGCTTGATGGGCGAATTTCTGCGCTTCAAGCCCGCCTGAAATCCTGCAAGATCAAAGCCATCACCCAAGGGCTCAACACCCAAATGACCCAACAATTTGAAAGCTTGAGGTGACTGTTCCGAGGGAGCCCAAACCACAGCACCGAAGCGACGCGGATCGTGCAAACGCAAAATACCTTGCGTGGTCACCAAATCCATGTGATCGTGTGGGCCCGGGGGACCTTGGGTTTCAGAGAAATTCAAACTCCCTGACATTCCCAAATGGATCAACAGCAATCCCGTCTCCAAATCAACCAACAGGTATTTCCCACGCCTTCGCACACCGGTTACTTGACATGAGGCCAGCGCCTGGGGCTCCAAACCCAAAGGCCAACGCAAAGGTTTGCCCATGCGCACGGACACGATGCGCGCGCCCGTAATCCGGGCAGCAAAACTCAAACGCGTAACTTCAACTTCTGGTAATTCAGGCATGGGGGAAGGGCATGGCCCGCAATAATTGAGCTGCTCGATTATGATCTGATGATGAATTTCCGGATCTTTTGTCTTGTCTTGTCCGCTTGCACCTTCGGTGCTTGGGCTCAATCATTGCCTGCCCCTCAGGCCTTGCCAGTCGATCCTTCGCTGTCGCAAACCGCATCCAGCCCCGCTCCCCAAGCCTCTGCTTTGGATGCGGTGATGTTCTACCAACTGCTCCTGGGTGAACTTAAGGTACAAAACGGCGAGAGCAACACGGGTTTTTCATTGATTCTGGATGCAGCACGCAAATCCAAAGACCCGGAACTGTTTCAACGCGCAATCGATCTGGCGCTGCAATCACGCTCCGCAGAGGCTGCGCTGCAAGCGGCCCGCACCTGGAAACAAGTCATCCCAGCTTCCCAACAAGCCAACCGCTATATTCTGCAAATTTTACTGGCCCTGAACAAAGTCGAAGAGGCGGGTTTAGCGCTCAAAACCACACTCAATAGCTTGCCTGCTGACGAGCTTTCTGCTGCCATAGCTTCTGTTCCTCGTATTTTTGGGCGGGTTAACGACAAATTACTGGCTGCCAATACGGTCGAGTCAGCGCTCTCTCAAGCACTCACTCAGCCTGGTAGTCAAGCCAGTGCATGGACCACGATTGGCCGCATGCGCCGAGATGCAGGTCAAAGCCGATCGGCCGCTCAAGCCGCACAAAAAGGGCATGCTGCTGACAACAAAGCGCAAGGCCCGGTGATGTTAGCTTTGTCGCTTTTGGAACAAGAACCTGACTTGGTCAGACCGCTGATCCTCAGTTACATGGCCGGGCCTGCAAATCCGGAGTTGCGACTCGGTTATGCGCGAACACTGATTTCTCAACAACAAAGTTCTGCCGCATTGGATCAATTGCTCAAGTTGAATCGAGATAACCCTGAGTTTGTACCCGGATGGCTTTTCAGCGGCCTTTTATTGACCGACCTGGATCAACCCCTGCTTGCTGAAAAAGCACTCCTTCGTTTCGTGAGTATGGCCGCCTCAAGTCAAGAACCAGAGCTTCAAAGCGGTTTGTCTGACGCTTATTTTTCTCTCTCACAAATTGCCCAAAAGCAAGGTCGAATTACACAAGCTGAAGATTACCTCAGCCAGATTCCAGCGCAATCGGAACCTGTGAAAGTCGGGCTTCGCCGTGCCAACTTATTGGCCGAACAAGGTAAGCTGCCACAAGCTCGTCAATTGCTTGAAAACATCCAAACCAGCAGCCCCGAACAGGCGCGTCAAAAAACCTTGGCCTTGTCGATGTTTTTGCGTGAACATAAAGAATACCAAGCTGCCTATGACCTGCTCAATCAAGCACCGAAGGCCGGTTTCGATTACGAACTCCAATCCGAATTGGCCATGGCCGCAGAGCGACTGGGCAAATTCGATGTCATGGAGTCTCTTTTGCGTGAGATGATTTCTGCGAAACCCAAAGATGCGCATGCTTACAATGCGCTTGGATTTTCTTTGGCGGACCGCAATATTCGACTCTCAGAAGCCAAACAATTGATCGAGCAAGCTGTGGCTCTTGCACCCCAAGATCCTTTCATCAGGGACAGCTTGGCTTGGGTTGCGTTCCGTTTAGGTGATATGGTTTTAGCCCTTCAATTGCTCGAATCAGCCTACAAGGCCAAGCCCGATGCTGAGATTGCTGCGCACTTGGGCGAGGTGCTTTGGGTCACGGGCAAGACCAGCGAAGCCAGCACTGTCTGGCGCGAAGGATTGCTGCTCAAATCAGACAACGAAACTTTGCGCGAGACGCTCAAACGCTTCAACTTCAAACCATGAATTCCCTCCGACGCTTGACTTGTAAAGGGTTGACAGCAAGCGGATGGATGGCCCTGACCGCATGCGCCTCGAGGCCAGCACAAGTTCCGTCCTCCAATGAGTTTTTCAGGGCAGGTCGTCTGGCTCTGCAGATTGCCAGCGCCCCGCCTCAATCCTTGAGCGCTGGGTTCGAGCTGAAAAGTCAACAACAAAGCGGTGAGCTCAAGCTCTTCAATCCATTCGGCGGTCAATTAGCCGTCCTTCACTGGGAGCCTGGGCTTGCCCGGTTGGAACAAGGGGGTCAAACCTGGGAAAACAAGTCCTTGGACGCCTTGATGATTCAATTGACAGGAACAACTTTGCCTGTCATCACGCTGATTGATTGGTTGCAATCACGCCCTACCGAGTCGCCAGGGTGGGTGGCTGACCTGAGTCGCATTCAAGAAGGTCGACTGAGCGTTCAAAATACGCCCACATCAACCCAGCCAGCTGTGTCCCTGCGTTTGATCTTAGAGCCTTGAAATGAAGTCACTTTACGACGTTCCGGCGCCTGCCAAATTAAATTTATTCCTGCACATCACGGGACGTCGCGCCGACGGGTACCATTTGCTCCAATCCGTTTTCATGCTGATCGATTGGCAAGACACCTTGCACTTCGAGCGCCGATCTGGCGGACAGATTGACAGGGAAGACTTGACTGTCGCCTTACCCCAAGACGATCTGATAACCAAAGCAGCCCACCTCCTGCAGGCAGAAACTGGCTGCACTTGGGGCGTACACATCAGGGTTCAAAAAGAAATACCTGCGCAGGCCGGTATGGGCGGGGGCTCCTCCGATGCCGCCACCTGCCTGTTGGCGCTGAATCGCCTGTGGGGCTTAGGTTTAAGCATCCAACAACTTGCCATCGTCGGTGTGAAGCTGGGTGCAGATGTACCTTTTTTTCTGCATGGCCAAAACGCTTGGGTTGAAGGGATTGGCGACAAAATAAGCCCCATCTCATTGCCTCATGCCCAGTTTGTGGTGATCAAGCCGGACATTGGCTTGGAAACAGCGCATATTTTTGCAGATCAAAGACTGAAACGGGATACCAAACCTGCTACAATCGATGGCTTAGCAAGAACGCCCTATGACTATGGTCATAACGACTTGCAAGCCGTAGCCGAGCAAATTTGCCCCCCTGTCCGTCAAGCCATTAAACGGCTTGCTGAGCAAGGACTCAAAGGTAAAATGACCGGTTCAGGCAGTGCAGTGTTTGCGCTTTTGCCGCAAGGTCAAATTTGGCAGCAAGATCCTGATCTCGCAAATTGCCAAGTACGAGTTTGCAGCAATTTGGCTGTTCATCCTTTATCAGGTTGGGCAACCAGCGACAATTAACGGTGAGTTGCTTTCTGTAACTTACCTGTGTAGGGGAGTCGCCAAGTTGGTTAAGGCACTGGATTTTGATTCCAGCATGCGAAGGTTCGAGTCCTTCTTCCCCTGCCAAATACGTTCATTCGTACAGGCCCATTTTTTTGATCGCTGAGATGCTCATGCAGCCTTCGTCTACCCCTATTCCCGATTTCATGGTTTTCACAGGCAATGCCAACCCTGTGTTGGCCGCCGACATAGCCATCAACCTGGGAATTAACTTGGGTTCAGCTGACGTTGGCCGCTTTTCTGACGGCGAAGTCACCGTCGAGCTCAAGCAAAACGTGCGCGCCCGTGACGTGTATGTGATTCAATCGACCTGCGCACCCACCAACGAAAACTTGATGGAATTGCTGATCATGGTCGATGCGCTCAAGCGTGCATCGGCTGAGCGCATCACCGCAGTCATTCCCTATTTTGGTTATGCAAGACAGGATCGCCGACCGCGCTCTACCCGCGTGCCGATTTCGGCCAAAGTGGTTGCCAACATGATCCAAGCGGTCGGTGTTGACCGTTTGTTGACCATGGACCTGCATGCCGATCAGATCCAGGGCTTTTTCGATATCCCTGTTGACAATATTTACGCCTCCCCCGTCCTGCTTGGCGATCTGCGCCAAAAGAACTATGACGATTTGATTGTGGTTTCGCCTGATGTGGGAGGCGTTGTCCGTGCACGTGCCCTGGCCAAGCAACTCGGTTGCGATCTGGCCATCATCGACAAACGCCGCCCCAAAGCCAACTTCAGTGAAGTGATGCACGTCATTGGCGAGATCGAAGGCCGCAACTGCGTGATCATGGACGACATGATTGACACTGCAGGTACCTTGGTCAAAGCCGCCGAAGTCCTGAAAGACCGCGGCGCCCAAAAAGTGTATGCCTATTGCACGCACCCCATTTTTTCGGGTCCTGCCATCGACCGCATCGCCAAAGGCGACGCCCTCGATGAAGTGGTTGTCACCAACACCATCCCCTTGACACAAGCGGCTGCTGCTTGCGCCAAAATTCGCCAACTCTCCGTGGCACCGCTGATCGCTGAAACAATTGCGCGGATTGCCACCGGTGAGTCGGTCATGAGTTTGTTCTCGGATTAACCTCCAAGAGCACGTCCCAGGTCTGCAGGTCCAATAGAATCGCAAACCTTTTTTAATCAGAGTCACACTGGTCGCGGTGGGCTCTCAGTCAGGAGTTAGTTATGAAATTCGTCGCTTTTGAGCGTTCTTTGCAAGGCACGGGTGCGAGCCGCCGTCTGCGCAATTCAGGCCGTACACCCGGCATCGTCTATGGCGGTAACAATCAACCCCAGTTGATTGAACTCGACCACAACGCCCTGTGGCATGCTGTGAAGAAAGAAGCCTTCCACGGCTCTATTTTGGAGATGGAAGTGGCCGGCAAGTCCAGCAATGTGCTGCTGCGTGACTACCAGATGCACCCCTTCAAGCAATTGGTGCTGCACATTGACTTCCAGCGCGTGGAAGCCGACACGGTCTTGCACATGAAAGTTCAATTGCATTACAGCGGTGAGGAAGAGTCCCCTGCATTCAAGGTCGACAAATGCTTGATCAACCACGTGGCCAACGAAATCGAAGTGGCTTGTCTCCCTGCTGACTTGCCAGAATTCATCAATGTGGATTTGTCCGGTCTGCAAAAAGGTGTTTCATTGCACGTTAACGACATCGCTTTGCCCCAAGGTGTCAAAGTCGTCTCTCACGGCAAAGCCAACCCCGTCCTGGTGGCTGTCGTAACGCCGCCAGCAGAAGTAGAAGCCCCTGTCGCCGCACCTGCGGATGCAGCGCCTGCTAAAGGCAAAGGCAAGAAGAAGTAATTCTTCGTGTCCATGAAAAACGGCTCGCTTTTGCGGGCCGTTTTTCATGCGAAACACAGATAATGATTCCCCATGATTAAACTGTTTGTTGGCCTGGGCAACCCCGGTGCTGAATACGAAGCCACCCGCCATAACGCCGGTTTTTGGTGGCTTGATGCCGTTGCACGGGAGCTCAAGGTCAATTTAGTGCCTGAAAAAAGTTATTGGGGTATGGCCGCGCGGACCCAAGTCCAGGGTCAGACAGTTTGGCTTTTAGCGCCCCAAACCTTTATGAACCTTTCAGGTAAATCGGTTGGGGCCTTGGCCAAATTTTTCAAAATTCAACCCGATGAAATTCTGGTCGCGCACGATGAATTGGACATTGAGCCGGGCCAAGCCAAGCTGAAAAAAGGCGGCAGCCATGCTGGCCATAACGGCTTGAGGGACATCCATGCGCAATTGGGCTCGGCGGATTATTGGCGGTTGCGCATTGGCATTGGCCACCCTGGTGAAAAATCAGAAGTTGTGCACTGGGTCTTGAAAAAGCCATCACCCGAGCAGCGACAGTGCATCGAAGACAGCATCATTCGATCGGTCAAGGCGCTAGCGCAATTGCTGTCTGGCGATATGGAAAAAGCCATGGTTCAGATCCATACCAGCAAACCGCCACGTCCTAAACCACCCAAGCCCCTGGCACTTCAGGTGCCGCCCTCTGCCGAAGCTTGATGTTGCAGGCGGCGGTACTTGGCCCATAAGGTTTCTTGCGCTTCAATGTGCTGGGGATTCACTGGTATGCAGGCCACTGGACAGACCTGAACGCATTGAGGCTCGTCAAAATGCCCTTTGCATTCAGTGCATTTGGCCGGATCAATTTCGTAAATTTCCAGCCCCAAATAAATCGCCTGGTTGGGGCACTCAGGCTCGCACACATCGCAATTGATGCATTCATCAGTGATCATCAAAGCCATGGGGCACTCCACTAAAGAGGACATTATCCAATGCGCGAGGCGCCCGTGGGCATCAGGGTTTAAAATGAATCCCGTGAAACCAATGTTCAATTCCCAGCTGAATGCAGACCTGCATTGCCATTCTGTCGTTTCTGACGGCACCCTCACCCCAGAAGTACTGGCGCCTCGGGCCAAAGCAAATGGTGTGGAACTCTGGTCACTCACTGACCATGATGAAATCGGTGGGCAGGACCGTGCTTTGGCTGCAGCAAAAGCGCTGAACATGCCCTATCTCACTGGGACTGAAATTTCTGTGACTTTTGCGGGGCACACGGTGCACATTGTGGGCTTGGGGTTTGACCACCACAACAGCAACTTGACACAAGGTCTCCGACAAACCCGTGGCGGGCGAGAAGAACGCGCCCGTGAAATGTCAAATGGTTTGGCCAAAGTGGGCATCCACGGCGCTTACGAGGGTGCCTTGAAGTTCGCTGGCAACCCGGAGTTGATCTCCCGAACTCACTTTGCCCGGTTCATGGTCGAGTCTGGCGTTTGCCAGGACACTTCGGAAGTGTTTCGCCGCTTTTTGACCGAGAACAAGCCCGGTTATGTGCCCCACCGGTGGGCAAGTCTGAAAGAGGCTGTGCAGTGGATCACTCAAGCTCAAGGTATTGCGGTGATTGCCCACCCGGCACGTTATAGATTCACGCCCAACGAAGAATACGCTTTGTTCACCGAATTCAAAAATCACGGGGGCCAAGCCGTGGAGGTTGTAACGGGTAGCCACACTGCGGCTGAAGCCCTGCGGTATGCATCAACCGCCTTGGAGTTTGGCTTGGCTGCATCCCGTGGCAGCGACTTTCACAGTCCCGACGAAAGCCACACTGATTTGGGCAGCCTGCCCTTTTTACCCAGCCAACTCACACCCGTTTGGGCGTTATTGGCTGATCGAATTCAGTGACCCTTAAAGCGAACAAGGTACTGGGGGGAATCGGCTTTGGTTTGCTCGCGGTGGCCTGTTTTTCTATGCTGGACACCACCACCAAACACATCAGTTCCAGCTTATCCTTGCTGATGGCCTTGTGGTTTCGGTACTTTTTCCAAGCGCTCGCGACCACCTTGGTGGTACTCCCAACCCGCGGTCTGCGTATTTTGCAAACACAACATCCTCGGTTCCAAATGTTGCGAGGGTTTCTTCTTTTTTGCAGCAGTTTGTTGGCCTTTTCAGCCTCAAATACATGCCAGTTGCTGAGTTCACATCTATCGTGTTGATGGCGCCCTTGGTGATCACTTTGTGGGCCACTCAATCCTTGGGGGAAAAAGTTTCACCTCTTCGATGGACCTTGGTGATTGGCGGCTTCTTGGGCACGTTGGTGATCATTCGACCAGGCAGCCAGCATTTTGACTGGACGGTCATATTGCCTGTCATTCTGGTCACCACCAACTCTGGCTTTCAAGTTTTGACCAGCAAAATGGCGCGGACCGAAGACCCGATGACCATGCATTTATACACGGGCTGGATTGGCACCGGCTTGGCCTCACTGGCACTTCCTTTTGTCTGGGAGATGCCGCAGGACTGGACTTTGTGGGCTCAACTGCTTGTCATGGGTTTCCTCGCCACGGTAGGGCATTTCTTTTTGATTTTGGCTTATATGCGCGCACCTGCTGCCACATTGACACCCTATCTTTATGCCCAAATCGGTTTTGCCTTATTGGGCGGATGGCTTGTCTTTAACCATGTCCCCGACCAATGGACTTTGGTCGGTATGGGCTTGGTGACCCTCTGCGGTGCCTTGGGCGCATGGCTCACGGTCCGTGAAGGTCGCGTCACGGTTCAACCTGCCGAATCCTGAGTGCGATTCAAAATCCGCCATGGCACAGTTTTTCTCAGTCCATCCTGTCAACCCACAACCTCGCCTGCTCAAACAAGCCGTAGCGCTTCTCCAACAAGGCGGTGTTTTGGCTGTTCCGACTGACTCAAGCTATGCGTTGGTCTGCCATTTGGACGACAAAACCGCCGCCGATCAACTCCGTCGCGTGCGCGGGGTAGATGACAAACACCACTTGACACTCTTGTGCCGTGACCTTCGCGAGTTGGCCAACTATGCGAAAGTCGACAATCGTCAATTTCGCTTGATCAAGCAAGCCACCCCCGGTGCTTTTACTTTTATTCTTCAAGCCACCAAAGAAGTGCCTCGCCGCGTCAGCCATCCGCAACGAAAAACCATCGGCCTGCGGGTGCCGGAGCATGTAGTTCTGCAAGAACTCCTGACTTTTCACGCAGAACCCTTGCTCGCCACGACCTTGATCTTGCCCGGCGAACAAAACCCCTTGAATGACCCCAAAGACATTCGCGAACAGCTGGAACATCAGATTGCAGGCGTGATCGACTCTGGCGCCTGTGCGCTCGCACCCACCACAGTGGTGGACTTGTCCGGTGACAGCCCGGTCATCCTGCGCCTCGGACAAGGCGACGTCGCCCGACTCGGACTCTCATTCCTTGGCATCTGAGACAATGGGCAAGTGGATACCTCAAACCTGATTCAAACTGTTCTGATTTACGCGCTGCCGGTGATCTTTGCAATCACATTGCACGAAGCGGCTCATGGCTACGCTGCACTTTATTTCGGTGACAACACGGCTGCCATGATGGGCCGCGTGACCCTGAACCCCTTTCCGCACATTGACCCCATGGGCACCATTTTGATGCCGTTGTTGCTGTATTTCAGTACAGGCGGGGCATTTTTGTTTGGCTACGCCAAACCGGTTCCGGTTCGCTTTGATCAACTTCGTAATCCCAAGCGCCAGATGATTTGGGTTGCCTTGGCGGGGCCGGCTGCTAATTTTCTTCAGGCCTTGGCCTGGGGAGTGGTTCTGTATCTTTTGGTTGGTAACGGCCTGACGGAGCGCTTCTTTCTTGAAATGTGCAAAGCAGGCATGCTCACCAACGTGGTGATGTTTGTCTTTAATTTATTTCCTTTGCCTCCTCTGGACGGTGGCCGAATCCTGGTGGGGCTATTGCCTTGGCGGCAAGCGTTTTGGGTTTCTCGCATCGAGCCCTGGGGGTTTTTCATCGTCATGGGTTTGGTTATCACCGGCGTGGTGAGCGCCTTATGGATGCAGCCCCTGATGAACTTGACTTTCGGCTTGATCGAAGGCGTCTTGTCACCCTTAGCTCAGTGGCTTCGTTGAATTATTTTTCGCTGCATTTGTGAACATCATGAAATTTGAACGCACCCGCGTCTTGACCGGCATCACCACGACCGGCACACCCCATTTGGGCAATTATGTGGGCGCCATAAGGCCAACCGTACAAGCCAGCAGGAACCTCGAGACTGAAGGTTTTTACTTCCTGGCTGACTACCATGCGTTGATCAAATGCGACGAACCCTCTCGCATCCAAAGGTCCACATTGGAGATTGCCGCCAGCTGGATAGCCTCGGGCTTGGACCCCGAGCAAGTGACTTTCTACCGGCAATCGGACATTCCTGAAATTCCTGAACTGACTTGGTTCTTGACCTGTGTTTCGGGTAAAGGCCTGCTCAACCGCGCACACGCCTATAAAGCGGCCACGGACAAAAACCATGCAGCCGGCCATGACACCGACGCCGATGTCACCGCTGGCTTGTTCATGTACCCCGTCCTCATGGGCGCCGACATTTTGATGTTCAAGGCGCACAAAGTGCCCGTGGGTCGCGACCAGATACAACACATTGAAATGGCACGCGACATGGCGGCCAGTTTCAACCATTTGTACGGCGAGCACTTTGTACTGCCCGAAGCCGTGGTTGAAGAATCCGTCGCGCTTTTGCCTGGGTTGGACGGCCGCAAGATGAGCAAAAGCTACGACAACACGATTCCTCTTTTTGCCCCCAGTACGCAAATTCGCAAACAAATCAACGCCATCGTCACTGACTCTCGTGCACCCGGTGAGCCCAAGGCCACCGAAGGTTCGGCACTGTTTCAAATCTACCAAGCTTTTGCCAGTGCCGACGAAACGGCTCAATTGGCCAAAGCATTTTCTGAAGGCATTGCTTGGGGCGATGCCAAACAAATGTTGTTTGAACGCGTGGACCGGGAGGTTGCACCCATGCGGGCCACTTACGAAGACCTGGTCCAGAATCCGATCCAAGTAGAAAAGATATTGCGCGCTGGCGCAGCCAAAGCCCGGATCAGATCGGCATCCTTCATGGCCGAATTACGCCATGCCGTGGGCTTGAGGCCTTTATCAGCTCAATTGACGGCCAAAAATGTCAAGGTATCCAAGGCGGCAGCGGCCAGCTTCAAGCAATACCGAGAAAAAGATGGTCAGTTTTACTTCAAACTGGTGGATCCACAGGGGGCCATCATGCTGCAAAGCAGAGGCTTCACTTCCCCACGGGATGCAGGCCTGGCCATTGGTCAACTGATTGAAAATGGGATTTCGGCATTGCTTACTCTTGAATCTCAGCTTGAAACGCCCCCCCTTGCATTACATATGGACATCAGTGAAACATTGAAATTGTTGCGTGAAATCACTAAAAAATAGACAAGCATTATTTATTTGTTAATTTTGGCAGAATTTTGATTGCAGGCTTTAACAAGTTACTGGTATCCTTGTACTTTAAGATTAATTCAAATTTAAAACCATGACCGTCTACGTCATTGATGACCACCCCCTTATGCGCGATGCGATCACCATGCTGGTCCACCGAGTTCGTCCCGGCCTGAAAGTAGTTTCGGTTCCTAAACTGAACGTACTCGACTCTACGGTCGAAAGACAGGGGATACCTGAACTGTTTTGTCTGGATCTAAAGCTGCCGGACACCCTGGGATTGTCTGGTTTGCATTCCATCAAAGCCAAATACCCCGACATTCCTTTGGTCATCGTCACCGGCTCAGAGGCCAGTGACTATGAGGCGGCTTGTCTTGAAGCAGGCGCTGACTTGTTCCTGGAAAAAGCCAGCAACCCTAACGTGATCATTGAAGGCCTGCGCAGTTTGCTCCCTTCGGACGAAGCAGCCGACACAGCAGATGCTGCGGCCCCCGTACCCACCAAACTTTCCAAGCGTCAAAAACAGTTGATCTTGATGCTGGATCAAGGTTTGAGCAATCGTGACATTGCCGAAAAGCTAAGTATCAGCGAACATACGGTGAAAGTTCACTTTTGGCGACTCTTCAGGCGCTTGGGTGTCAACAGCCGAACGCAAGCACTGCACTTTGCACGCACCAACGGTTGGTTGGGCATATAAAAAAGGGGCTTTAAGCCCCTTTTTTTTAATCCTTTTTTTTCTTGTTGATGATGTCGGGTGTCACGGCATCCAATACATTCACCACCGTTTTAGCACCGTACACGACCGCAGAGCCTGCCGCATCCGCGATCGCCAAAATCGTACAGCCTTGCAAATTAAACAAAATAACCAGGATGAACAGGGGTTTCATAAAATCTCAAAACAAGAGGTGTAAATTAAGGACGATTTTAACCAGCTAGAAGAGGAACATGGCGCATGCATGCAAGCAACCTGGCATCCCATCGATTCGGCTATTCAGAGCCAAGCCTGCACAAGCTTGCCCACGATCCAAGGTCTTGGGTGCTTGCGCAGTTCCAGAGCCCTGCCGAGTTTGACAGTCAAGGCCTGATTGATGGTGCGAAAGCCTGGCAAATCACACGTGACGTGTTGCAAGCAGCACTCAACCCGTCCCCCTCTCCAGACAACAGCCAAGCCCTGGACGCCCTGGGCGGCATGACCTCGGCGCGCCAACTGCTTCGCAAGACCAATCTCCACGTGCTGAGCAAACGCTGGCAACACATGACGCAAACGCCCACACCCGTTGCTGAACGTTGGGTGCAGTTTTGGGCCAATCATTTTTGTGTTGCAGCGACCAAAGGGACCACCTTGGCCTTGGTCTGGCCGCACGAATACGAAGCCATTCGCCCGCACGCAATGGGTCACTTCAAAGATCTGCTGCGTGCAGCCATCTTGCACCCCGGCATGCTGTTGTATTTGGACAATGCGCAATCGATTGGTCCACAATCCATCGCAGGTCGACGCCGCGAAAAGGGCTTGAACGAAAACTTGGCCCGTGAGTTACTCGAATTGCACACCATGGGAGTGAATGCGGGATATACCCAAGACGATGTGACCCAAACCGCCAAACTTTTAACTGGTTGGACTGTGGGTCAAAACACCGCAGGACTGACTCGGTTTGTTGATAACTTGCACCAACCCGGCAAAAAAACCATCCTTGGAAACATTTATCCTGAAGGTCCTCAGGCCTTGGATTTACTGCTCACCGACTTGGCAAGACATCCCGCTTGCGCTCACTTTATGGCGACCAAACTGTGTCGTCACTTTGTCACCGATACGCCACCGGCGGCACTGGTCCAATCCATAGCAGCGCATTTTCGGCACACCGATGGCGATCTCAAAGCCGTTGCCATGGCCTTGTTCAGCCATGACTTGGCATGGCGAGAAGACCATCCGCCCAAATTCAAACGTCCCGAAGAATGCCTGATCTCTGCCCATCGACTGATGCAAAAGACGGTCAGCAACATGGAGGCTTCCGTGTATTGGGTGCAGTCCATGGGGCAAGCATTGGCTCGCGCACCTTCACCGCAGGGCTGGCCAGACCTGAGTGCAGATTGGCTCTCTCCAGACGCTGTACTCAAGCGCATTCAATGGGCAGAGCGTTATGGCGAGATGTACAGCAAGGACCTGGATGCGAGAGACTTGATGCAACAAGCTTTCGGCCCCAACTTGAGCACAAGTACCGCGCAAACCATCGCGCGCGCCGAAAGTGGTGCCCTGGCCTTGGCGTTTGCCTTGGCCAGTCCAGAACATTTGCGGAGATAGGTCCATGACAAACCCCAACTTATCGCGCCGGGCACATCTTCACCAACTGGCTTTGGGCGCTGGGCTCGCTTTTTCGGGCCTGATGCCGGCTCGACTGGCCATGGCCGGGCAAGCGGATCAAAAACCCGCTACCGAGCAACGCTTGGTTGTGGTCTTATTGCGAGGTGCCTTGGACGGCTTGGCGGCTGTCCCTGCCTGGGGAGACCCCGCATGGGCGTCAGTGCGCGGCCGTGCAGAAACGCCCACTGCATTGGCCTTGGACAACACCTTTGGAATGCACCCAGGTTTGGCGCATTTGCACCGTTGGTATCAAAACAAAGAATTGAGCGTCGTGCACGCTGTGGCCAGCTCTTACCGTGAACGGTCTCATTTTGATGCCCAGCAACAGCTTGAAAGTGGTGGTGACCGCCCCTTTGCCTTAAGCACCGGTTGGTTAGGTCGCGCCCTGCAAGCCAGCAAGCATTCCGCTGTCGCCTTGTCAGCCGCCATGCCCTTGGCCCTGCGGGGCGCAGACCGCGCCATGACCTGGACGCCCAGCCGCCGTCCCAACAAGTCGCCAGACTTGCTCGAAGGTATGGCCAACATGTATGCCAACGATATGGCATTGACCACTGCGTTGGCACAAGCCATGGAACAGCAAGACAAGTCGATGCGCGCCGAACCTTCAGCGGGCGCAGGCTTGAGCGCATTGGCCAAGCAAGCAGGAAACTTCTTATCAGCGCCGCTAGGCCCCCGCGTCGCCTGGCTTGAAGTAGGTGGGTGGGACACGCACAGCCAACAAACAGCGCGCCTGAGTCGGATGCTGCCTGCATTGGACGAGGCGCTCGCTGGATTGCGCGAATCCCTTTCCGTTCACTGGGCCACGACCACGGTGTTGGTGATGACTGAATTCGGCCGTTCAGCCGTGTGGAATGGCACCCAAGGCACTGACCATGGCACGGGCGGCGTCGCATTTTTAGCGGGCGGTCAAATTGACGGAGGTCGAGTCCTGACCGATTGGCCAGGCCTTGGGCACCGTCACATGCTCGACGGCAGGGACTTGCGCCCAACCCAGGACATACGTGCCGTCATCTTGCCACTGGTGCAAAGACAATTTGGACTCGGTTCTTCCGCGATGCAAAGTGTACTTCCCGGCGCAACAGCGTCCCTTGACAATGTGTGGCGCGTCTAAAGAGAGCGTGCAATCAACCACCCCTCACCCTTCAGCGTTCGGTTTTCTGTGAGGATCACTTGACAGATGTGTACGGAAAAAAGTACGATCGTTCTTTTATTGTGTATGCATCCCTCTTCAACTTCTCTATTTTTCTAAAGAATCGAATCTGAATGAGCGACTCCTATCTGAATTTTGCCAATTCGCCATGGGGCGGCAAGCTGACCGAAACTCTGGGTCTGCCCAAGCCCTTGGTGCTGGAGCGCTATGAGGCCGGGCAGCCTGTGGTCCGTGGCAGCATTCTGGTGGGGGGGACGACTGATTCGGCTTTGCTGCCGGCATTGGCTCAGATTTTTAAATCTATCGGTGCCCTCACCTTGGCCCACCGGCAATTGCCGCATTGGATGGGTGCTGCCAACCATGCGGGCCTCATGACCGGTCGTTGGGGCCATGAGGATCAAGCGGGCGAAAAAGTCAAAGCCCTTGTTTTTGATGCCACGGGCTTGACCGACAGTACCCAGGCGCATGCCTTGTATCAATTTTTCCATGACACCGCGCGTTCCATCTTGCCGTGTGGCCGTGTGCTGGTGCTGGGACGGCCACCAGAGGCTTGTTCGACTGCGCGGCAAGCCACCGTGCAACGTGCATTGGAAGGTTTGACCCGGTCACTGGCCAAAGAACTCAAAAAGGCCATCACGGTTCAACTCGTTTATGTGGCCGAACAGGCACAAGACGAATTGGAATCCACTCTGCGTTTCTTGCTGTCGCCCCGCAGTGCGTATGTCTCGGCGCAAGTCATTCGGGTCGGTCAAGTCGTCGACACCCACACCACCCCCGCGGATTGGGCCCAGCCACTGGCCGGTAAAAAGGTGCTGGTCACCGGTGCCTCGCGTGGCATTGGCGCGGCCATTGCGCAGGTCATGGCACGCGAAGGGGCCGACGTCATTTGCCTTGACGTCCCGCAGGCACAAGACAGCCTGAATGCCATTGCCAGCCAAGTCGCTGGACGGGCCCTTGCCATGGACATCGGCTCACCTGAAGCACCTCAGGCCCTGGTGCAGGCTGCGCTGGCCGATGGGGGTTGGGACGTCATCGTGCACAACGCGGGCATTACCCGTGACAAGACCATTGCCAACATGAAAGAACACTTTTGGGATTCGGTCATCAACATCAACCTGTCTACGCAGGAGCGCATCAACGAAGCGCTGGTCGACAACGGCGCCTTGCGCAGGGGTGCGCGGATCGTGTGCGTATCGTCCATCTCTGGCATCGCCGGCAATGTGGGACAAACCAATTACGCACTGTCCAAAGCCGGCGTGGTGGGCATGGTGCAAAGTTTGGCGCCCCATTTGGCCGAGCATGGCATCACCATCAACGCGGTAGCCCCCGGATTCATCGAAACGGCCATGACGGCAGCGGTTCCTTTTGCCATGCGTGAAGCGGGTCGTCGCATGAATTCCCTGAGCCAAGGCGGACTGCCGCAAGATGTCGCCGAAGCGATCTGCTGGTTGGCTTCGCCTGCGTCGGGCGGTGTCACAGGCAACGTAGTGCGTGTCTGCGGTCAAAGCATCATGGGCGCTTGAGCCATGTCACAGATTCCGATCCTCGAAATCACATCGCTCCCCAGCACCTTGGCGGGCTTGATGGCTGTGCTTCAAGCCAGTCGCAAACGTCCAGGCACCGTCGAATCATTGGCACCGGTGATTTACGTGCGTCCCGCCGTCACACTGGACACGGGGGCCCTAGCGGCTTATGCCCAAGTCTGCGCCGGCACGCCGGAGCAAGGGGTGCCGTTGCTGTATCCGCAAATGCTCACATTTCCTTTGGCGATGGCCTACTTTGCTTCCAGTTACTGCCCTTGGCCCGCCATGGGTACCGTGCACCTGGCCAACCGTGTGCAGCAACACGCCCCGCTCCATGCCAGTGATGTGTTGCGTGTTGAAATGCAAACGGGGCAGCTTCTGGCCCACGACAAAGGCCAGGTATTCAAGCTCGAGTTTCGCGTTTTGAAAGACGACCAGCTGGTTTGGGAGGCCACACAAACCCTGCTTCGTCTGGGCGTCAAAAATCCTGTCGGCCCCGCCTATGCCAGTGCACTGAACAACGACCATCCCTTGTCACTTCAATCGGGTTTTGTGGCAGGCAGTGGCATCGGCCGTCGCTACGGCCGAATTTCAGGCGACTTGAATCCCATTCACCTCAGCGCGCTGTCGGCCCGCATTTTTGGCTTTCGCCGGGCCATCGCGCACGGCATGTGGACCCAGGCCCGCGCCTTGTCGGCGATGTTGCCCCGCCACGCCATCGCTCAAGCGCAAGTGCACGTCGAGTTCAAGACCCCCCTGTTCTTGCCGGCACGCCCCACGCTCTGGACTACCCGTGCCATTGAAGGCGATTTGTCCCACAACGCATTGTTTGAAGTTCGCAATGCCAAAGGCGACAAACCCCATCTTCGCGCCAGCCTGAGTTACAACTTGGCTTGACCGCCTGCACCCTGACACCCACAAGCCATGACACAAACTCTTCCTGCCATCCGCCGCGTGGCTATCTTGGGCGGCAATCGGATTCCATTTGCCCGCTCCAACACGGTGTATGCCAACGCCAGCAACCACGACATGATGACCGCCACCCTGCAAGGATTGGTGGACCGATTCAATCTGCATGGCGAGCGCTTGGGTGAGGTCGTGGGTGGTGCGGTCATGAAGCATGCCCGCGACTTCAACTTGATCCGGGAAAGTGTGCTGTCCACCACCTTGGCGCCTGAGACCCCCGCTTTCGACATTCAGCAAGCCTGCGGCACAGGCCTGGAAGCCGCCATGTTGGTGGCCAACAAGATTGCCTTGGGTCACATCGAATGCGGCATTGCGGGCGGCGTGGACACGACCTCTGACGCCCCGATGGGACTGAACGAGGCATTGCGCAAAATTTTGTTGCGCCTCAGCCGGGCCAAAACAACAGGTCAGCGGCTTGCCGCACTGAGCCAGTTCAGACCCCAGATGTTGGTCAAACCCGCCTTACCGCGCAATGGCGAACCGCGTACGGGCTACGCCATGGGGGAACACTGCGAATTGATGGCCCAGGAATGGGATATTGCCCGCGAAGACCAAGATGCATTGGCCTTGCAAAGCCATCAGAACTTGGCCCGCGCTTTTAAAGACGGCTTCTTCACTGACTTGATGACTCCTTACAAAGGCGTCACCCAGGACAATAATTTGCGTGCCGATTTGAGTCTTGAAAAATTACGCAGCCTGAGGCCTTGCTTTGACAAAAAAGTGCGCCCCGAACAAGGCACTCTGACCCCTGGTAACTCCACGCCGCTGACCGACGGTGCCTCCGCCGTATTGCTGGCCAGCGAAGCTTGGGCTGCGGCACATCAGCTTCCGGTGCTGGCTTATTTGACATTCAGTGAAGTGGCCGCAGTGGATTTCTTTGACAAGAAAGAAGGACTGCTGATGGCTCCCGCTTACGCGGTTCCCCGCATGCTCGCGCGAGCGCAGTTGAGCTTGCAGGATTTTGACTTTTACGAAATTCACGAAGCCTTTGCGGCCCAAGTGCTGTGCACCCTCAAGTCATGGGAAGACGCCAGTTTTTGTCGTGACAAATTAGGCCTCGCCCAGTCCTTAGGCGCCATCGATAAAAGCAAACTCAATGTCAACGGCAGTTCCTTGGCCGCAGGTCACCCGTTTGCTGCGACAGGCGGGCGCATCGTGGCCACGCTGGCCAAAATGCTGGCCCAAAAAGGCAGTGGCCGCGGTCTTATCTCCATCTGCGCTGCCGGCGGCCAAGGCGTTGTGGCGATCCTCGAGCGCTGAACCCCAGTACCCCAAAACCCTGTTACCCCATTACCCTTTCAACTCATGATCACTTACAAAGCCCCGCTGCGCGACATGCGCTTTCTCTTGAACGAAGTGCTGGATTTCCCCAAGCACTATGCCAGCTTGCCCCGCGGCAACGACGCCGATGTCGACACCGTCAACGCCATTTTGGAAGGCGCTGCGCAACTGTGTGAAGACGTCCTCGCACCCCTCAATGCCTCGGGCGACCGCGAAGGCTGCCACTTTGACCAAGGTGTGGTCACCACACCTGAAGGCTTCAAGCAAGCCTACCAACAATACCAGGCAGGTGGTTGGCAGGGCATTTCCTTTCCGGTCGAATACGGCGGGCAAGGACTGCCGGCCTCATTGAATTTGTTCAAATCCGAAATGATTGGCACCGCCAATTGGTCGTTTTCCATGTACCCCGGCTTGAGCGTGGGTTGCATTAACACCTTGCTGCGCTATGGCACCGTGGCGCAAAAGCACCAGTACCTGCCTAAACTGGTGTCGGGCGAATGGTCGGGCACCATGTGCTTGACCGAGCCGCAATGCGGCAGCGATCTGGCACAAATCACCACCAAAGCGGTGCCGCAACCCGATGGCAGCTACGCCATGACCGGCACCAAAATCTACATCTCTGCGGGTGAGCACGATTTGACGGACAACATTATTCACATCGTGCTGGCGCGGCTGCCCGATGCACCCGAGGGCACACGCGGGATCTCGCTGTTTGTGGTGCCCAAAGTCCTGGTCGATGCCCAAGGCCAACTGACCGAGCGCAATGCTGTGCTCTGCGGCTCGATTGAACACAAGATGGGCATTCGCGCATCGGCCACTGCGGTCTTGCATTTTGATGCAGCCAAAGCCTTTTTGATCTCTGAGCCCAACCGCGGTCTGGAGGCCATGTTCACCTTCATGAACACCGCCCGCATCGGCACCGCGATCCAGGGCGTTTGTCATGCCGAAGCGGCCTACCAAGGCGCCTTGCCTTATGCACTGGAGCGCCGCTCCATGCGGGCCTTGTCGGGGAAAAAAGAACCCCAACACAAAGCCGATGCCTTGATCTGGCACCCCGATGTGCGCCGCATGCTGCTGACGCAAAAAGCCATCGCCGAAGGCGGCCGCTACATGGTCTACGACGCACTCAAAATTGCCGATTACATGTTCCATGCCAGCACGGTGGGGGATGAAGCCGGCTACAAAGCCAGCGACCTGCGTCTGGGATTCTTCACCCCCATCCTGAAGGGCTTTTTAACGGAACTTGGCCTAGAAGCGGCCAACCTGGGCATCCAGGTGTATGGCGGCCATGGCTATGTGCAAGACCACGGCATGGAACAAAATGCGCGGGATGCCCGCATCTCCACCTTGTACGAAGGCACCACCGGCATCCAGGCACTGGACCTGCTTGGGCGCAAAGTGCTTTTGGCCAGCAAGGGACAATGTGTGCGGGACTACACGGCAGAGATGCTGAAATTTGCCAAGCCTTATCTGCTCAAAACGGGGCCCCTGGGCGCCATGGCACGCAGCCTGGCCCGCAAAGCTTTGGAATGGAATGTGATGACCTTGACCATCATGCTGCGTGCCCCCAAGGACCGCGAATTGGTCGGCTCGGCCAGTGTCGACTACCTGATGTACAGCGGCTATGTGATGATGGCGCTGGCCTGGGCTCAACAAGCCGCCACCGCGCAAACCCACTTGGACAAAGGCCAAGGCGCCGAGTCCCCCGAGTTCTACCGCGCCAAAATCCAGACGGCCGAGTTTTATTTTGCCCGCTTGCTACCGCGCACCCATGGCCACCGCAAAGCCGCTTTGGCTTCGACACAATCGGTGATGCAGATGGACAAAGACCATTTCGCTTTCTCTTGAAACGCACCCCACCCCACCCAACGGCTCATGACTGAAAGCACGCCTCATTTGTATGAAGTCATCGTGGTGGGTGCGGGCTTTGCGGGCATCGGTTCGGCCATCAAGCTGCAGCAAATGGGGTCTGATTTTGTGGTCCTTGAAAAAGCCTCCGAGATTGGCGGTGTCTGGCGCGACAACACCTACCCCGACTGCGGTTGCGATGTACCCGCAGCGTTCTACTCTTACAGCTTTGCACCCAATCCGCACTGGAGTCGCTTGTTTGCCAAGCAAGAAGAAATCAAAACCTACACCGTTGACACCGCACGCCAGTTTGGCGTGCTTGACAAAGTCAAGCTGAGCACAAACATGCTTGAAGCCCGCTGGCATGAAGCCCAGCAATGTTGGCATTTGCAAACCAACAACGGCCTGTTTACCGCCCGCTTTGTGATCATGGCCTGTGGTCCTATGCATGTTCCCGTTCAACCCGCCCTGCCAGGCTTGGAGACCTTCACAGGCCGTCAATTTCATTCCTCGCAGTGGGACCACGGCATTGACTTGAAAGGCCAACGCATTGCCGTGATCGGAACGGGCGCATCGGCCATTCAGTTCGTGCCAGAGATCGCCAAGCAAGTGGCAAGCCTCAGCTTGTTTCAGCGCACGGCGCCTTGGGTTTTGCCCAAAATGGACAGCCCCATCTCTGCTGATTGGCAAGGGCGGTTTGCACGCCATCCGTGGTTGCAAGGTTTGCTGCGTAAAGCCTTGTACCTTCAATTTGAAATTCTCAACAGCGGTTTACGCTTTCCTTTTTTTGTCAAACGTCTGCAAAAGGCAGGCCTGAAAAATTTAGCACGGGGCGTGAAAGACCCGAGCCTGCGCCAAAGGCTCACCCCCAACTTTGCGCTGGGTTGCAAGCGCATTTTGTTGTCCAACACCTGGTACCGGACCTTGGCCCAAACACATGTCACCGTGATGGCCGGTGTCCGCGAGATTCAAGGCAAGCAGCTCATCGACACTGACGGCCGCAGCGCGCAAGTCGATGTCCTCATTTTTGCGACTGGCTTTGAGGTCGCGCATCCACCCATTGCCGACGCCATTGTGGGTGCGTCCGGTCAAAAATTGACCGCTGTATGGCAAGGCTCTGCACAGGCTTACATGGGCACGATGCTGCCCGATTGCCCTAACCTGTTTTTGACTTTCGGCCCCAACCTCTATACCTTTTCATCGGCGTTTGTGATGATCGAAGCCCAACTTCAGTTCATCCAGTCTGCATTGAAATTTGCTCGTCAAAACGCTGTGTCGCAGATCGCTGTCGACCCTGTCCGCTTGGCCTTGTACAACCAGAAGGTGCAAGCCGCCTTGCAAAGCACCGTCTGGAACAGCGGTTGTGCCAGCTACTTTTTAGACCGTAACGGGCGCAACAGCACCAATTGGCCGTGGACTACGATGTACCTGCGTTGGCGCTTGCGTCGCTTTCAGCCCACCGAGTTTGTCCTGACAAGGCAAGCGCATTCAACCAAAACATGATCTGTAAGCCATGCGCAAACGCCTTCGTTATTTACTGTTCGGCTTGCCGCTGTTGGCGGCCGCAGCGGTCATGGTGTTCTGGTTATGGCTGACCGCCACCCCTCAAGTACGCCCGTTTCCAACACCGCCCTTGTCACTTTGGACGCCACAAGGCGTCAGGGAGGCTGGACCGCCTGCTTCTGCGGTTTTGCCTGCGCCCGATGCGTTTCACACCATGCATGTCAACACGGTCAACAGCGATGAAATTTGGAGTGCAATTGCGCCCACCTTTGAAGCCGATTGGGTGGCGGAAACCGGTTTTTACATTGCCGAAGGACCGACTTTTGACAACGCAGGCAATTTGTACTTCTCGCCCAGTTGGAGCCCCGAAGATGTGTCTCTGGTCGCGCTGGACCGCGTCACGGGAAAGCGTCGCTGGACCATTCCGGGCAAAGGCGCCGGCGCCGGTGCCCCACTCGTGCTGAACGATCCTGCGCACCCTGGACAGCAACTGATCTACCACAGCACCTACACCACGGCCATGGCATTGCGTCCTGACGGCTCCACCGTCTGGAGCGTCCCCACTGGACTGAAACTGCCTCCCGTTGTACCAGGCCAACGCTCGCAAACCCATATGTGGGGCATGAACTACATGCCGAACGCAGACGCGCTGGTAGCGGTCAGCATGGACGGTTGGGTCACTCTCTTTGACCGCAAAACCGGCTCGCCATTACTGGCCCAAGCCTTTCAGTTACCCGGAGCGCCCGCAGCGCGTATCGAGGCACGAATTCCGACATTTTTGACCCGCTTGGCCAACCGCGAAACGGCTGCTGCTTTTGGCAACACCGATGACGGGCTGGGCCTCTTCGAAACTATTCTCGATATCATTTACGGCAATGGCGTGAATGTGGCCAATTACTACGCGGTCGATCCAAGCGATGACAGCATCGTCATAGCGGCTACAGCACCCGATGCGCAGGATGGCAAAACCGATGGGGTCTCGGCTAACGGCGCTCTGTACCGATTGCGCCTGCAGTCCTCAGCCAGCGGCCCACGCAGTTTGCAGATTGCCAATCAATTTTATTTTTCTGGCGGCACCGGCTCCACGCCCACGCTGTCGGCCAACGGTCGTTATGTGGTGGTCTCGGATGACAATGGCAACGTCATCACATTGGACCGCCACTTCAAGGAGTTATGGCGCGTCAATGTGGGCGACCAGGTGGCTGCATCCGTGGCGGTGGCCGCCGATGGCGATGAAATGTTTGCCGTCACCAAATCTGATATTTTCAAGCTGCTCAATGCGGGCACATCAGGGCGTATTGTCTGGCGGGCCCAGCTCGATGCGTACCCCGGCTTTAGCAATTTCAACGCGCTGACCCCCACCATCGTGGCCAATGGCGTGGTCGTCAGCGTAGGGGCAGGTCGACAACTGGGCCGTTCACAAATCGGCACGCAATTCGGCATGGGGCTGCTCGACCGCCAAACCGGTCAATTGCGCTGGTTTGCGCAAGGCCGTGAAGAATCGATTGCCGTGACCAGCATCGGGCCAGATGGTTCCATTTATGTGGCGCACTCGCCGGTGCGGCGGGCTGTGGCCAGAGGGGTGATGGGCGACAAAATTGCGCCCTTGATCGGCGGCATCCAGCGTTACCGCCCCACCCGCTTCGACTTGCTGGCCCGTGATGCCTCTTGCGCCGCGGCACGATTGGCCCAACGCTGGCAAGCCACCGGCCTTGAACACGGAGCCTCACGCCGGGACGACGAAGCGCAAATCCACATGCTGCTCAAGCAGGCCCGCGAAGCCACCACCCTTGCGCTGGAACGCGGCGAGATTTCAACACCGCTGCATGCAGCGCAAGAAACCTTTTTTGGCAAGGCCCTTGCGAGTGGGCCTTTTGCGGCAACACATCAGCAAGCCACGCAGTCACTGTGCCAGGCAGCGCAATAAGCTAAAGCCACAAGGAGGCGGGGCCTGAAGCCCGCGCCTGCTCAATCCAGCTTGATATCGGCCTTGGTGATGATGGCGCCCCATTTGCGGGACTCACTGTCAATGAAGGCCTTGAACTTGGCGACAGAACCGCCACCGATGATCAAGCCCTGCTTGGCCATGTTTTGTTTGAACGCCACATCGTTCATAGCCGCATTCACATCGGTATTGATGCGGTTGACCACATCCACCGGCGTGCCAGTGGGCGCAAACAAACCGTTCCAGGCCAAGGCATCAAAACCCGCAAAGCCTGACTCGGCCACCGTCAGCAAATCAGGCCGCGAAGCCAGACGCTGCGGACTGGTGACCGCAATCAACTTCAGACGCCCGCCCTGCACCAGTGACAACAAGGCAGGTTCGACCGCCAGCAAGGCTTGCGTTTCACCTTGCGCGACCGACAAGGCGGCCGGAGGGGATCCATTGAAAGGGACATGGGTGGCCTCAAAGCCCGCCGTGGTTTTGAGCAACTCCATAGACAAATGAGAGGAACTGCCCAGTCCCACCGAGGCGTAACTTACTTTGTTGCCCTGCACCTTGGCCCAGGCGACAAACTCGCGCAAATTGTTGGCCGGGTGATTGGCCGGCACCGCCAACACATTGGGCTGCGAAGTGGTCAACACAATGGGCAACAAGTCCTTGCCAGGGTCATAAGGCATTTTTTTGAACATGAAGGGGCCAAAGGCAATCGGGCCATTGAAGCCGATACCCAGCGTATAGCCATCGGGTGCGGCCTTGGCCACTGCGTCCATGCCGATCGTGCCGCCCGCGCCCGGTTTGTTTTCAACCACCACAGGCTGGCCCCACTTGGCCTTCAAAGGCTCAGCCATGCCGCGCACAATCACATCCAAAGAACTACCGGCAGGCGCCGGCACGACGACGCGAACGGGTTTGTCGGGCCAATCGGCATGGGCAGAAAACGACACCAGAGCCAAAGCAGCGCATACGGCGGCCACAAGCTTGGAGACAACACGATGGACTGGGGATGGAGTCATTTGCATATCCTGAGGGTGAAAATTTGACGCGTTGACATCATACCGAAGGGACTGAATCGCCAAAAAGGCCGCGCATACCGAAAGCATTTTTTGATTGACACAAAACCTTCAAGCCAATGACATGGCCCGCCATAACAATGAAATTATCTTAAACCTCTTTTCGAGCAGCCTATGAACAATCCCAAGCCAGTTGTGCTTCGCATGTCCCTCCTGCCATTGGCCCTGGCCAGTGCTTTGCTTGCTGCCTGCGGTACCACGGACCCCGGCATTCCTGCAAACACCAAGACCACCTTGGCGCTGCTGGAAACCACCGACCTGCACACCAACGTGATGAGCTATGACTACTTCAAGCTGGCCGAAGACAAATCTTTGGGCTTTGAACGCACCGCGACTTTGATCAATACGGCACGTGCAGAATTCCCGAACACCATGTTGCTTGACAACGGAGACACCATACAGGGTACTGCCCTGTCTGACTACCAGTCGCTGGTCAGCCCATTGGCTTGCAACCAGACGCTGGCCATGTACAAGGTCATGAACTTGATGAAGTTCGACGGTAGCGGCATTGGCAACCATGAATTCAACTACGGCTTGCCCTTCTTGAATCAAGTGACCGGCAGCAAGTTTGACGTCGATGGCGTGACCAACGGCGCTACGCCTTGCGCGGGCCCCAGCTTTCCTCAGGCACTCGCCAACGTCTACAGCGCCAAGACCAAAGCGCCGCTTTTTTCTCCTTATCACATCATCACAAAAAATGTGAGCGCCACGCAACCAGATGGCAAAACTGTGATGACATCGGTCAAAGTGGGCATCATCGGCTTCACACCGCCCACCATCATGTCCTGGGACAAGCGCTGGCTCGATGGCAAGGTCTACACCCAGGGCTTGGTTGAGACAGCCACCAAATTCATCCCCGAAATGCGCAGCAAAGGCGCTGACTTGGTGGTGGTGATTTCGCACGGTGGTTTAGACAATTCCGCCTACGACCCCAACATGGAAAACGGCAACTGGCATTTGTCCAAAGTACCCGGCATTGACGCCATGCTGATTGGCCATTCGCACCAAATGTTCCCTGACGCTGCCAGCACGTCGGCACAATTCAACCTGCCTGGCGTGGACAAAGTCAAAGGTACGGTCAACGGCGTACCGACCGTCATGGCGAACTACTGGGGCAAACACCTCGGCTTGATCAAACTGGACCTGGTATTTGACGGTGCCAAGTGGAACGTGAACAGCGCAGGTACCAAGGTCGAAGCGCGTTCGGCACAAAATCCCGACAAAACCTATGTGGCTGTGGAGCCCTCTATCGCAGCGGCAGTGGCAGCAGAACATGCCGCCACCATCCAGTACGTGAAGACCCCCATTGGAACCACCAACTTCAACATGTCGAGTTATTTTGCTGACGTTGGCGACGTCTCTGCCATTGAAATCGTCAACCAGGCCCAAGCCGACTACGTGTCAACTTACGTCGCAGCCAACCTGCCCCAGTACAAAAACTTGCCTGTGCTGTCGATCAGCGCGCCCTTCAAGAGCGGCTTTGCTGGCGGCAACGACTACACCGATGTGGCCTCTGGCAACGTGGCGATCAACAACGCAGCCGATCTGTACCTCTACCCCAACACGGTTTATGCGGTCCGTGTACAGGGCAGTGACATCAAGAACTGGCTCGAAACCGCTGCCAAGCGCTTCAACAAGATCGACCCCAACCTGACCACCGACCAAGCGCTGATCAGTAGCTTTCCTGGTTACAACTTTGACATGTTCACCACACCCGACCTGAAGTACGAGATCGACGTGACCCAAGCTGAAGGCAGCCGCATCAAGAACCTGAGCTACAAAGGTGCAGCCATCGATACAGCCGCCTACTTCATTGTGGCGACCAACAACTACCGCGGCAGTGGTGGTGGCAATTTCCCTGGCATTGACATGACCAAGGTCATCTACGCATCACCCGATGCCAACCGAGACGTCTTGATCAGCTACATCAAAAGTCTGAAGACCTTGACTTTGGCCAAAAACGGTTCTGACCGCAGCTGGAGCTTCACCAAAGTCAGCACCAAAGGCCGCGTGACCTTCAAGTCTGCACCCGACAAGTTGTCGCTGGCAACTGCTGCAGGATTGACCCATATTTCGTCCCTCAACAACAGCGACGGCGGAACCAAAAATCTGGCTGACTACGCCATCGATCTGTCCAAGTAAGCCAGGATGCAACGCAAGTTTCTACCTGGTAAATCCACCATGATCAGTCTTCTTGCCCTGACCACCCTCGTGGTGGCGGGCGGGTTTTGGCAATACCAAACACGCCTTCCTGATGCGGTCCAAATTGAACAATGGGGCGTACTGGCAGGGGTACAAGACAAAGAGGCCACCCTCTCTCTGCAGACTGCCGCCGACAAGGGCTCTACCGTGGCGGCCCGTGCGCTGGGGCAAGTGCTGGTGCTCAGGCCTGACGAGGCTTCTGTCAAAGAGGGACAACGCTGGTTACAACTTGCCTCTGAGGGCGGTGATGCGCGGGCCAGTTTACTGCTCGGCAAATTGCTCCTGAAAGGCGCACCCGGCATTCCTGCGCAAGCCCTGGCTGCACAAACATGGTTTGAGTCTGCGGTGAAAGGTGGGCAACCCGGCGCAGCCCATTACCTTGGGCTCATTTACAGGCAAAATTTACCCGGCCAAGCCCGATCACCCGAAAAAGCCCTGCATTGGCTGGAAGTGGCCGCCCAAGCTGGCTTTGCTGATTCTCAATTTTTGCTCGGTCAAATGATCATGACGGGCGATGGCAGCGCACCGGACCCTGAACGTGCACGCACTTGGTTTGAGGCTGCAGCAGAACAAGACCACCCCGAAGCCAATTTGCAACTGCTGATGGCTTACACCCACAACGAACTGGGCCTGAAACGCAACGCCGAAGCAGAAGCGCGCCAATGGAAGGAAGCGCAGCATTCTTTGCGCCACCGACCTGCTGCGCCCTGAGCAATGAAGAGGCGAATTTACGCTTCTGTGGCAGCAGGCGCCAATTGACGCGCTTTGCCTTGCCAACCAATGTACAAGCCTGCCCCGATCACGATCGCACAACCCAGCAGCATGGGCAGATCGGGGCGCTCACCAAAAATGAACACACCCAGAGAAACACCAAACAGCAAACGGGTGTACCGGAATGGCGTGACTGCAGCCAGGGTTCCGGTGCGCATGGCCGTGACCAGCGCGATGTAAGCCAAAACACTGGCCATCAAGGCCACTCCCAGGTTCACCCAATGATCCGGGGTCAACATGACAAACGCCTGCGCATCCCAGACCGCAAAGCTGGCACCGGCCAGCAGCATGGTTGAAAAGCCGTAAAAGCCGAGGGCCTCCGTGGTCACTGTCATGGCTGTTGCGCGGGTGGCCAAGTCACGCCCGACAAAGCCCACCGTGCCAATCACCGCCAACAAGGATAAGAATGAAAAGTCCTGCGCCGATGGCCTAACGATGACCAGCACGCCGAACAAACCGATCCAAATCGCCAACCAAACGCGCCATTCAATTCGTTCTTTGAAAAATACTTTGGCTCCCAGCACCACCAGAATCGGCGCTGCCTGCAAAATGGCGGTGGCGGAAGACATGGGCGTGAGCACAACCGCCAGCACGTAAAAAAGTCGTCCTAACAATTCGCAAACAGCCCGCAAAAGCATCAAAGGCGTCAAGACTTCTTTGGTGAACAACACCAGGTGTTTACGCCTCGCCAGCCCTGCAAACACAAGCGCCCCACCGACACCGAAAAGCATCAAGACCTGCCCAAGGGGCAATTGGCGAGTCAAAGTTTTGATGAACACATCTTCCACGGCAAATGCCGCCATGGACAAGGTCATCCACAAAATACCAGCCATGTTGGCGCGTTGAAGGCTGGGTGGGTTCATGCGCTGATTTTAGCGTTCGCTCGCCATCACATTGGAGAAGGCCTGCCAGGGCCCCACACATTGGGACAAGCCTTTAACTGATTTGATTGACGAGAGATGCGAGACGTCTGGAAAATCCCGCGCACCATGCGATATGCGAACGATGGTGAGCCTGACCGGTTGCAGACAGAAAAGACACTTGCACCTCAAAAACAGTCTTATTTAACCGACTAAAAATGAAAAACAGTCCAATTGGGGTGATATCAACCGCCCTTAAATTAACAATGCCCCGAGATTGAACGTGAAATCCACTGTGGACGTCGCCAGCCGTCTTTCTGAATCAGTGGCCAGCACCGGACAGCAGCGCAGCGTGACCTTCAGCGCATCGTTTCAATTGGGTGCGTGGCTCGAGCATTCCCGACAAATGTGTCACTCGGCCAACCAAGGCTGAACAAACGCAAACCAAGCACCCATCAGGTAAAAAGCCACGCTGACCAAGTACACCGCAAACGATACTTTGCGTGTGCGCAGGCAAGCATCGCGCAGGGCAGGGTCAGTCGGGCAAGGTGCATGGCGGTTGTGCCACTGCAGTGCACCACTGCCCGCCATCATGAGGCCAGCCAAGGCAAAGACCACATCTTTGTGTTCGCTGAGCCAGACGACTTGCGGGAACACCGCGACCAAGGACGACAGCGCAGCCCCGGCCCCCAGCGCGACCAGCAGTGCGGGGATGGCGCAACACACCAAGGTGCTGGATGTGGCGAACAGGCTGGCAACCGAGGTCCAGAAACTGCCGCGCGATTCAGCGATGCCGTCTGGGCTCATTTGCGCGCCCTGACTTCAGCCTTGATCTCCTCAATGGATTTCTGCACAGTTTCGAGCTTCACCACGTCGTAGCCGGCGTCGGTGATTTCGGCTGTGATGGCATTGCCATCCAAGGTCTGACCCTCCTTGGCCTCGATGGCAACGGTCTTTTTCTTCAGGTCGACGAACACCGCTTTGGC
>Ga0164295_10000252_pt1 | contig 45405 bp, 43 predicted proteins | sample GEODES006metaG_FD_111798 | JGI IMG/M metagenome (GOLD analysis project Ga0164295, IMG submission 111798) | Oligotrophic lake water microbial communities from Sparkling Lake, Wisconsin, USA - GEODES006 metaG | ecosystem: Environmental > Aquatic > Freshwater > Lake | place: USA: Sparkling Lake...
CGTCCTTCCCGATGTTCCACCGCCCGTCTACGCACTGGTGGCTGAACGCCTGCTGGAGCACGGCGAAACGGCAAGCGCCCGTGTCTGGCTGGAGAAGTTGAAAAAACGCGAGCCGATCTCGCGCATGACACAGGCCCTGACGGCGCGACTGGCCATCGCCGATAACGACAAGGCGACTGCTGTCGCCGTGGCTCGGCTCCTCATGCCCGATCCGGACCAGAACAAGCCGATCGACGACCTCGGGCAACTGGCGGCAGTCGCCAAACTCATGGAAGAACTCGACTTCGAAAAGGCGGCGGAGCAGGTATTCGATCGATTCGCGAAGGAGTCGCCTGACGGAATTCTGGCCAAAGCCGCTTTTCTGGCCAGACAAAAGCGATATTCGGAGGCGATGGCTCAGCTTGAATCGGCCTGGAACAGCGGATCTCATTCCCAAATTTTACAGGCGGGTCTGCAGCTGGTACGCGAAGAGAGCCAACCGCCCAATCCGGAATCGGTTGCCCAGCTCGAGTCTTGGATCGCCCGGACGCGTCGGGAAGATCCAGAGTCTTTTGTGCTCTTGGGTGTCGATGCTAGCCTGAGGGAGTTGCTCGGCCAGAAAAAACTCGCCATTGATATCTACAGGGAAGCGTTGCAGCAGAAAAAACTTTCGCCTCCCCAGGCTGCTGCCGTCTCCAACAACCTGGCCTACCTGCTCGCTGATCCAGCGAATGCGGCTGAGGCCCTCGCCCTGATTGAATCTGCGATCGAAGAACTCGGGCCCCACCCCGACCTTCTCGACACCCGGGCCATGGTCTGCCTGGCTGCAGGCGAATCGCTCCGTGCCATTGAAGACCTCAATGAAGCGATCATTGTGCCTACTCCCATACGCTATCTGCATCTGGCGGTTGCTCAGATAGCGGCCCGCAGCGAACTGGCCGCGAAGGCCTCGCTGGAAAAAGCCAAATCTCTCGGACTCGACTCCATCCTGCTGTCCACGCAGGATCGCGTATTGTTGGAACGGGTTGAACAGGCCGTGGCCAACGCCGCCGGTGCTTAAAAACCAAGCACCAACGAATCATCCCTGCTGCAGCATACGCGAGCGCGCCAGGGCGTCTTCAGCCTCTGGAATGAGTCCGGCCCGCATGCAGGCAACGCTGAGAGCTGTATAGCTGAATGGATCCTGCGGTTCCAAGACGCAGACCTGCCGTGCATGCCGCACGGCATCTTGGTGGCGTTCCAATCGGGTACACCAAGCGGCCATGGCGGAATAGGCAAGTGAGTAGCCCGGATGCTCGGCCGTCAGGGCCTCCAACTCAGCCACCGCACCGGCCAGATCGCCGCTGTTCTTGAGTGATTCTGCCGCTTCATAGCGTTCTTCAGGACTGGCCATGCTCTTCCTCGCCACGGGGTCTCTCAGGTGCTTTTTCTCCGGACTTACCGGCATCTCCACCAGTGTAGCGGTTCATCAGCTGCGAGCCATAAGGGGGCGGGGTTTGCGGCGCAATACCGGCAACGTGGGAAGCCAAGGGGAACTTTGCTTCTGCATGAAAAATGGGATTGAATCGGCCCGCCCCTGAAGACGATAACCCCCTGTGTTTGGGTCTTCCCGGGTGAGCGAGAGTCGCCAGCGGGTTGTCCCCAAGCTGAGCCGACTGTGTACCGGCTCCCCGTGGCATTCTTATGGAAGGCGAACAGTGAGCATCCATCCGCTGGCTGCCGTGAGCCCTGACGCCCAACTTGGCACAGGCGTGACGATCGGAGCGTTTGCTTCCGTCGAGGCAGATGTGGTGCTTGGTGACTTCTGCACGGTGGCGTCCGGCGCCCACATCAAGTCAGGCGTCACTGCTGGCTGCCACAATGAATTCGGTGAGCATGCGGTCATCGGCGGCGCTCCACAACACATCGCCCGCCCCAGCCAAACCGGCAGGGTTGTGCTGGGGGATCATAATGTCTTTCGCGAGCATGTCACGGTGCACAGGGCCCTCAAACCGGGGGCGCAGACGCTGGTTGGCTCCAACAACTACGTGATGTCGGGTGGGCATTTTGGCCACGATGTCGTGGTGGGAAACAACTGTATTTTCGCCAACGGCGCCATGCTTGGTGGACACGTGGAGGTGGAGGACAGGGCCTTCGTCTCTGGTGCCGTGGCTGTTCATCAGTTCTGTCGGATCGGCCGACTCGCCATGGTGGGTGGACACGCACGCGTGGTGCAGGATGTTCCCCCTTACATGCTGGTGGACGGCCAGAGCGGCAGTATCGTGGGGCTCAATGTGGTGGGGCTCCGCCGCAGCGGTCACTCAAGTGAAGACATCACCGACCTGAAAGCCGCCTATCGGGTCATCTACCGCCGTGGACTCGCTTGGAAAGACGTTCTGGAGACGTTGCGGCTGGAGTTCTCCGCTGGCCCCGTTCTCCACCTGCGAGATTTCCTCGGCTCCGGCAAGCGCGGGTTCTCGCAGGAACGGCGGGCTCCTCCCCAAGCCACGCTCCGCCTGCGCATTGCCGACGAGCCGGCCACCACCGAGCCAGCCACCACTGTCCGGGCCAAAGCCGGCTGAAAGCCAGGCGGCCTCCTCCCCCCTGCTGGCATCGATTCTGGTCGCCAGCGGCTTGGTTTCGGCTGTCAGTGGAAAACGTCATCCATGCCCCTCCGGATGGCAGACAGCCCAGTGGTTCGACCGGTGGAAACGCCCCCCGTCGATGGCCCGGCTGGCGGTTCCATGCTCGACGGGCATCGAGTCGAGCGCAACTGCACTGCCTCCACAGCCGGCTGGGCGTGGGCAGAACCGGGAAAAATACCACCGATTGGGCCACATTGACGGGTCAGGTATGCCGGCCGGGACGGATTCGCAAGGAATTCTCGGACGGACATTCGCCCGGCCCGGAAAGATAGGCAAAGATTAGGGGTGTCTTGAACTGCGCTCCCTCATCCCCCTCTGCGGCTCCAGCCATGCCGTTGTCACGCCTCTCCCCTGCCACTCCAACTGGAGCCTCTGCCGACCGCCTCCGGTGGCGCAGGCGGTTGCAGGGGCTCGGGGTCTGCGCAGCGTTGGGCCTGCTGATGTTTTGGGGGCTAGCCACCTTGATGGCAGACAGGACCCCGATCGTGGTGGGCCTTCTGCATTCCCAGACGGGTCCATTTGCCGGCATTGAGCGGGCAACGCTGGAAGCTGAGGTGCTGGCGATCGACGAAATCAATCGCCAAGGGGGCCTGATGGGGCGCCCCGTGCGATACGTGACATCCAATGGCGCGACCGACGCTGCAGCTTTTGCGCGGGAAGCGGAGCACTTGATCCGGGGCGAGCGGGTCTGCGTCCTCTTTGGCGGCTCGACCACCGAGATCCGAAAGGAGATCGTTCCGGTTGTGGAAGCGGCCAACCACCTGCTTGTCTATCCGCATCCCTACGAAGGACTGGAGCAGTCTTCGAATGTGGTCTACACCGGACCGCTTCCCAACCAGCAAATGGCAGCAGCCGTGTACTGGTGCATTGCCAAACGTTCGGCCAAGACCTTTTTTCTGGTGGGGGATCGCTCCGATGCTGCACGATGCGCCAACGCAATAGCATCGGACCAATTGGTCGGCCTGGGAGCCGAGCAGATCGGCAACATCTATCTCGCTCCTACCGACGATGTGGCAATGACAGTCCGGGAGATCGCGGAGCGCAAGCCCGATGTCATCTTGAGCACCCTCACGGGAGCCCCTTGGATTTCCCTGCTGCGTGCTCTGCGGGCAGCCTCGATCGGTCTGCCACAGACCACCGTGATCCACTGGAGTATTTATCCAGAAACCTCTGACACCTTGCCGCGTGAGAGCATGCAGGACACCTTTGTCGTCACCACCTCCACCGAGCATGGCCCCACCGTCCTGGAGGCCACCGCAACGACGGCCGTATCGCCGGCATCAACCGGCATCCTCTCGCCATCCGATTTCAGCACCCCGCCGAGCGTGCGCAACTGCCCGAGCATTGCTCTGTGGGCGCAGGCGGTGCGGGAAGCTGGCACAGCCGATGCCGGCCGGGTGCGCATGGCGATGATGCGTCAGGGACTGGCTTCTCGAGAAGGAATCATCACGGTCGATCCGGTAACCCAACACACATGGCTCACTGTCTCCATTGCCCGGGTGACGGCTTCCGGTGGCCTCGAGCCAGTCTGGACTGGAAAGCAGGCTCTGCGACCGGTTCCGTTTCCGATTTCGCGATCCCGCGAAGCTTGGGAGCAGTTGGTGGCTGATACGGTCCGTTCGCAGCAGGGATCAGCGACACCGGCCCCCACCGAGCAGATTCCCGAATCCGGGAGCCGACGTCCATGAAACGAATCCTTCTCGCCATCCTCGCTGCGCTGGCAGCGATCATGCCCCGCTCCATCGCCGGACGTTTGTTATTTTGGTTTCTGGTGATTGCCCTTATTCCCTGCGCAATCCTCGCTGCTACCACCTCGCGGATCGCCACCGCAGTCCTCGAAATCTCTGTCCGCAACAATCTGGTCAAAATTGCGGCAGACAAGGCATATGAACTCGAGACCTTCGCCCACGAGCGGATGCAGGACGCCACCACACTCGCCAGAAGCCCGGAGGTTATGCGGACCATTGACCGGTTATCAGCCTCCCTCAAGACACCTTCCGTGGGCTCCCCTGCAGCGCCGCAGCAGCAGACTTCGACCATCGACACGGACTCGGAGGACTTTCTCCGTTATGCCGCCGAGTCTGCCGATTATTCGGAACTGCTGCTGATCGATCGGATGGGCCGTATCGTCTATTCTCTTCACGATACGTTCCAGGCTGGCGCCTCCGTGGCGGACGGAAACCTCTCCGGATCGGAACTGGCGGCCAGTTTCGATCTCGCCAGCAGTTTGCTCCAGTCCCATCTGGCTCCTCCCCGGCCCTATGCCGCGAACCGGGGACATCTGGCCTTCGTGACCAGCCCGGTCTTGGAGAAGGGCCGTCTAGTCGGGGTGTTGGCCTTGGGATTCGGCCCCAAACGGCTGTGGGACCTGCTCTCCGATTGGAGCGGGTTGGGAGAAACGGGTGAAATCGTTACCGCTGAGGTCGTGGGGCAACATGCGGTGGTGACCAATCCCCTGCGTCACACCCCGTCTGCGGCTTTCCGCCTGGAAATTCCTCTGGGGGGCTACCGGGCGATTGGCACGCAGAGGTCGGTTCGGGGAGAGACGGGCGAAGGACTTGTCGTCGACTACCGGGGGAAGAGCGTTGTGGCGTCCTGGTGCTATCTGCCGAGTTTTCGCTGGGGCCTCAACGTCAAGCAGGACCAGAGCGAGGCCTATGGACTGCTCGATTTTTACCGTGCGACAATTTTCTGGCTGTCGATGGCCACCACCCTGGGAGTCACGCTCGCGGCTGTCGCCGTGGCCCAAACGATTTCCGGTCCAATCCGCACGGCGGTGGGCGTTGCCAGGCAAGTCGCCGGCGGTGATCTACGGGCCAGTGTGGGAACCATCTCAAATGATGAGACGGGGGCCCTCCTTACAGCCATCCAAACCATGACCAACGACCTGCGCGGGCTGATCGGACGGATCCAAAAGGCCTCCGTGGCGCTGATCTCCACTGCCACGGCCATGCAGGCCACGGGCGCTGAACAACAACAGGTGATGGCCGATTACGGAGCCTCAACGAGCCAAGCCGTGGCCGCTGTGAAGCAGATTTCCGTGACCAGCCAGGAACTTGTTCGCACGATGATCGAGGTCAACGACATGGCTGCTCGGACCGGTGAAATGGCCACCGAGGGCCGGATGAATCTGTCGGTCATGGATGGAACGATGCGGCAACTTGCTGAAACGACTGGCTCGTTCAGTTCCAAACTTGCCATCATCAGCGAACGCGCCGACCACATCAACCTCGCTGTAACGACCATCACCAAAGTGGCCGACCAGACCAACCTTCTCTCCATCAACGCGGCGATCGAAGCCGAGAAGGCCGGCGAATACGGTCTGGGCTTCCTGGTTGTCGCGCGGGAAATCCGTCGTCTTGCCGACCAGACCGCCGTCTCCTCGCTCGACATCGAGCGTATGGTGAAAGAGATGCAAAACAGCGTCTCGTCGGGTGTCATGGAAATGGACCGGTTTGCCAAGCAGGTTACCGGCGGCGTCCGCGAGATCGGAGAAATTTCGAGCAAGCTGGGAGATATTATTTCTGCGGTTCAGGGTATCTCCGGCAGGTTTGGTCAGGTGACTGAAGGAATGCAGGCCCAATCTGAGGGCGCCGAGCAGATCCGCGAAGCCATGGTCCGACTTGCGGACGGGGCCCTCCGAACCGCAGAGTCCCTCAACCAGTTCCACGGCGCTACGACCCACCTCCGGGAGGCGGTGGGCGACCTCAAGGAGGAAGTCTCGCGGTTTACGATCTGATGAAGGTTTGTCCCCTGCCTCCCCACCGCCAGCCAAGCTTTATCCATGCAACTGCTCACCCTTACTGTCGGCGGGCAAACCTACGCTCTTGAGGCACGGAACGTAGTGGAAGTTCTTCCGCTGATTCCGCCGCGCCCCGTGCCGCTGGTGCCGGACTATGTCCTGGGAGTCATCACCTATCGGGGCATGCTTGTTCCGGTGATCGACCTCGGGCTGAGATTGGGACACCGCAGCGTGGAGACGCGGCTCAGCACCCGGTTGATTGTTGTCGAATTTGTGGTCCCGCACCGCCGCGAGCAGTCCTCGGATGTTGAAGCCTCGCCACCTCACAAGGCTCACCTGGGACTCGCCGCCGAGAATGTGATCTCCACCTGCCCGTCCGAGGATACAGACACCGCATTTCCTGCGAAGGAATTGGATCCGGTGCCGTTTTTCGGGAGACTGTTGCGTCTGCGTGGAGCAGCGGTCCATCTTCTGGTTGTGGAGCACCTGCTCCCACCGGAACTTCTGGATGGCCTGTTCCTCGCCCCAGCCCTCAGACGCAGCCCATGAATCCCACCATCACACCAATCCGACTCACCCAGGCCGAGGACTTGTTGCGGCAATGGATCGGTCTTGATCCGAGCACGCTGGGGCATGCCGCCATCAGCCGGGCAGTCTTGACACGAATGACGAAGCTCGGCGTTGACAGTGCCGAAACATATCTCGACGTTGCCGCAGAGGATGCCACAGAACGAAATAATCTCATCGAGGAGATTGTCGTTCCTGAAAGCTGGTTTTTCCGGGATCCTCAGGTCTATACATTCCTGAAGACCTTCGCGTGCGAACGGGCAGCCATCCCGGGCCGAAGCCCGGTGCGCATCCTCAGCGCTCCGTGCGCCGCGGGCCAGGAACCCTATTCAATCGCCATGTGCCTGTTGGATGCCGGTCTGTCCCCCAGCGACATGGCAATCGATGCTATTGAAATCAGCCATGTGTGCCTCGGCAAGGCAGGGGCAGCGGAATATTCCGCCAACGCTTTCCGAACGGCTGACCTGAGCTTTCGCGATCGCTGGTTCACCCGTCACGACGGCGCCTTCGCCCTTCAGGGGGCTGTGCGACGCTGCGTCCGCTTCAACTGGGCCAACGTGCTGGACGAAGCGCTTGTCACCGAAGCCTTCGCATCCGGCAGGGCACCATACGACATCATTTTTTGTCGCAATCTGCTGATCTATCTCACGCCAGCTGCAAGGAGCAGAGTCGAGCAGGCCATCAACACCATGCTGCAACCAGATGGGGTGGTCGTGGTGGGCGCCGCCGAATCCCCGATTCTGAAAGGGGACTGGGTTCCCGCGAGTGACACAACTGTCTTTGTATTGCGCCATGGAGGACGCGATAAAACAGCCCAGGCTGCACAGAAATCACGCGCTTCCATCCGCCCCGGCTTCACGAACGAGCCGTCGGTAGACGCGCGATCTGGGCTTACGCCCTCCGTACGGGCACCGACAACGACGGCTGCAGAAGCACAGGCGGCTACGCTCAGTCCCAAAGTGGAACCGGGCACTGCCGCGGCGTCCGACGCGGATAGAGAAGCCGGGAACAGACAGGACGAAAGCTCGTCTCCGATCACCGAGGTGATCCGCCAAGCAAACGCGTTGGCCAACGCGAGGCAATTTACAGCCGCGCTGACCATGTGCGAAACGTTTCAAGAGAAGCACCCCCCCTCTTCAGAGCTGTTCCTCCTGATGGGCATGATTCACCTCACGACCGGAGATGTTGCCAAGGCACAAGCCAATTTCCACAAAACTCTCTATCTTGACCCCCAGAACGAGGAGGCATTGCTGTCGCTGTCAATTCTCTCTGCCCATGGCGGTGATACTGCATGGGCCGATCACTACAGGCAGGCAGCAGCAAGAGTCTTTGCGCGAAAGGGGGCACAGTGACCGATCCACTTTCCGAGTTTTCAGACTCCAATTCTGTTTCGTCCCTGAGGGGCCCAGATCCGCTCGCAACCCTCTGGAAAACCGATTCCCCCGTCGAGCAAAACGCTGCCATAACCCGCGCGGCGCTCGACCAGTGCTGGCGCCGGATAGGCGTGACGGGGGATCGCACCTGCTCGAAACTGGAGGTGTACATCCACTGCCGCAACTGTCCCGTGATCGCGGAGGCTGCCAGGGGATTCTTCGACAGGGAAGCTCCCGAAGGCTACGTTGCATCGTGGGAACGCTTGCTGGAGCAACCTGAGCAAAAGTCGGAAACAGATGCATTGACCGTATTGGTTTTCCGAGTCGGTTCGGAATGGCTGGCACTTCCCATCGGCGTGTTGGTCGAGGTCACCTCATTACGGACGCTCCACCGTATTCCGCACCGTGAAGGAACGGTATTGGAAGGACTGGTCAACGTGCGCGGGCAACTGCAGGTGTGCGTTTCGCTTCATCGGCTGCTGGGAGTGAATGCGGCGGTGACCGACACCAAGCCCCTGCCGGACAGAATCTCCGATGAATTGCGGGGGCAGGGAGCAGTTACCAAGAGGCTTCTGGTGGTGGAGCATCAGGGCGTTCGCCGCGGCGATCGCTGGGTGTTTGGAGTCGATGAGGTGGCGGGGGTGCAAAACGTGGAGCAATCCGCAATGAGGACCACCCCCTCTACGGTCAATCAATCAAGCGCACGGTTTTGCCGGATGCTCTTTAAAGCTGACGACAGGACCGTGGGCATGCTCGATGACGCGAGGATCTTTGAGGGCCTGAGGACACTGGTTGCCTCTTAAGGCATCGCGCGAAAAAAATGGGACGCGGGGAAGGAACGTAACGTGGCGGATGATCTCAGCGGATTCTCGATGCTTGAACTGTTTCGGCTGGAAGCTGAGATCCAGACGGCCGTTTTGTCTTCCGGAATTTTGGCCGTTGAAGAATTGGAGCGATCGCCTGCCACCATCGAATCGATGATGCGGGCGGCCCATTCGCTGAAGGGAGCCGCCAGAATCATCGGGCTGGAACCTGCCGTACGCGTGGCCCATGCCTTGGAAGACTGCTTTGTTGCCGCCGGCAAACAGCGGTTCACCGTTCGCCCCGAACATGGCGATGTACTCCTGCAGGCGGTTGACTTTCTATCGACCCTTGCCAACGCCCCTGATGCTCTGGAACCGACAGGGCCATGGCCTGAGCGTGCCGAAGCAATTGTGACTGCCATCGATTCGCTGGCGGCCGAACCTTCTTCCACTTCTCCCTCTCCCCGGTCCGAACCTCGCCATTCATATTCGGTAGCCGTCCCCGCCCCGCAGGCAGAAGAGAGTGTCGCGGCGGTATCCGCCATGGATACGTCGCCTGATCCTCGGCCTGATCCTGTTCCCTACTTCGCCGAACCGCCCCGCAGAGAAGATTCAGTCGATCGCCCGCCAGCCGATCTGCTGCCATCCCCCTGGACGGCAGAACAAGACGACCGGGTTGTGCGAGTTTCTTCGGAGAGCCTGACGAGGCTGGTTGGACTGGCGGGCGAATCACTGGTTGAAACGCGTCAACTGCGGCCCTTTGTGGAGAACCTGCAGGATCTCAGAACAGCACAGATAGACCTCTGTGACAACGTCACTGCGCTCGAGGAACTCGCACGAACTGCACCGGAACCACTCCCGACCGGCATTCTGCCTATGATCGAGAAAGTACGCCGGCAGGCCGAACGTGTGCTGACACACCTCGTCAATCAGGCGGAACTCTTCGAAGGCTTTGCCAGGCGCAATGAAGATCTCTCCGGACGACTGCACCACGAAGTCATCATCAGCCGCATGCGCCCCCTGGCTGACGGGATCAAGACATTTCCCCGCATGGTTCGCGATCTGGCGCGCACGCTCGACAAGATGGTTCGATTCGAGTCGTTCGGGGAGCAGACTGGCGTCGACCGAGACATCCTGGCAAAGCTTGAGGCACCGCTCTCACATCTCATCCGGAACGCTCTCGACCACGGGATCGAGACGCCCCGCGAACGGCAGGAGGCGGGGAAACCGGCGGCCGGCATGATTCACCTCGAGGCCAGACACAGGGCCGGGATGCTCCACATCAGTATCACGGATGATGGACGGGGCATCGACATCGAATTATTGCGAAAAACGGCAGTGCACCGGGAACTCGTCGCGGCGCATATGGCCGACCAACTTTCGGAAGCCGAGTTGCTGGAATTTATTTTTTTACCCGGCTTTTCCACGCGCAGTTCAGTCACGGAAATTTCCGGACGGGGGGTGGGACTCGATGCGGTGAGGAGCATGGTGAAGTCTGTGGGGGGCAGCGTCAGAGCCACCACTGTGCTCGGTCAGCAGACCACTTTCTCTCTGCAACTTCCCATCACCATGTCGGTGATTCGCGCTCTGCTGGTCCACATCGGTGGTGAGCCATATGCCTTCCCGTTGACCCGCATCGACCACATCTTGTTCATTCCTCACTCAGCAGTGCGGGCCGTCGAAGGGCGGCAGTATTTCGATCATGACGAGACCTCCGTAGGGCTGGTGTTGGCGTCTCAGATTCTGGAAGTCAACTCTGGTCCCCCACCCTCAGACCCCATGCCCATCGTGGTCATCAGCGACCGCGGACAGCGGTTTGGCATGATCGTGGACGCTTTTCTCGGGGAACGCGATCTGGAGGTGCGACCGCTGCACCCTCAACTCAGCAAGGTGCCTGACATAAACAGCGCCTCTCTGCTGGAAAACGGCGACCCAGTCCTCATTGTCGATGTCGAGGACCTCGTGCTGTCGATCGACAATGTTCTGATGGGCCGCCGTCTGAAGAGCGTCGATTTCGCAAACCACACTCCCCAGATCCGCCACCGCAAACGGATCCTGGTCGTTGACGACTCCATCACCGTTCGGGAACTCGAAAGACAACTGCTGCAAGCGAAAGGGTTTTTGGTTGACGTTGCGGTGGACGGCATGGACGGGTGGAATGCCATTCGCGGAGGGGTTTATGATCTGGTTGTGAGTGACGTAGACATGCCCCGAATGGATGGCATTGGCTTGGTGTCGCTCGTCAAGAACGACCCGCTCCGGAAGGACACGCCAGTTGTCATTGTTTCCTACAAAGACCGCGAAGAAGATCGAATCCGTGGCCTCGAGGCCGGCGCTAACCGCTATCTCACCAAGAGTAGTTTTCACGACGAGACCTTCGTCAATACGGTCATCGATCTCATCGGCGAGTCCACCTAGTACCGTTTTTTAAAGAATGGTGTATCCATGAGAATCGGCATCGTGAACGACACCCGGGCTGCTTGCGAGGCGCTCAAACGCATCGTGCAGGGAATCGCCAAGCACGAAGTCGCCTGGACTGCGGCGGATGGTGCCGAAGCGGTTACGCTGGCCAAACGCGATCGTCCTGACCTTATTCTGATGGATCTTCTTATGCCCAACGTGGATGGCGTGGAGGCAACGCGTCAGATCATGGGTTCTGCGCCGTGCGCAATCCTCATTGTCACAGCCACTGTCAGCGGCAACATCTCGATGGTCTACGACGCGATGGGCTTCGGGGCCCTCGATGCGGTGGACACACCCGTCCTCGGACCCAACGGGGATGGGGCTGGGGCTGGATCATTGGTGAACAAGATCGGCACGATTGCCAAATTAGTTGGCGGAACGCGAGTGCCGGCCCGCACGGAACGCCCCGCCGGCGGCAGTGGGTTGCCCAGACTGGTGGTGGTGGGCGCCTCCACCGGCGGTCCTGCTGCAGTGGCAGAACTGCTCACTCCCCTCCCGCACGACTGGAATGTGGCAGTGGTGCTCATCCAGCATGTGGATGTGGCGTTTTCCAAGGGATTGGCCCAGTGGCTGCGGGATCGCACCGGCCGCTTGGTGCAGGTCGCCGAGCAGGGACAGCGTCCCTTGGCAGGGGACGTGCTGATCGCCGGAACCAACGACCACCTCGTCCTTTCCGCAGCCCAGACATTGGAGTACAGGGAAGAGCCCAAGGATGTATTCTTCCGGCCGAGTGTGGATGTGTTCTTCGAGAGTGTTCTGGAGAACTGGCCGCGAACAGGGGTAGCGGCGCTGCTGACTGGGATGGGAAAGGATGGCGCCAAGGGCCTCAAGGCTCTGAAGACTGGGGGCTGGTACACAATAGCCCAAAACGAGTCGTCCAGCGTGGTGTGGAGCATGCCCAAGGCAGCCATCGAGATGGATGCCGCCTGCGAAGTGCTGCCAATCGGCATGATCGGGCAGGCCATCGCTTCGCGGATGGCTGTATGAGCCACGGCCGGCATTATCGCGATTCATGATGAGAGCAACTCGGGCTTCTCAATAAGCCTCATGATCTCGAGCACCGTCGCCTCACCCCGACCGGGAGCGGTGTCAAGACCGATGACCTGAACCCCGACCGGCAGTCCGGCACTGCCCCTCTCATTCTCGATGGCAGCCTGAACCACCGGATCAGCTGAGGCCCCCCGCCCGACCTCCTCGTCGGGATGAACCCGCGTCACAGGCACAACCCCCGCTGGTAGATCAAGCAGGTTGGCCAGCATGCAGGGAACCGCTGCCAACACGAGCCGGGCAGCGGTGCCGTGACGAAGTGCCGGGAGTGCAGATACCGGGCAGATCAGGGCGTCGTATTCCCCCGCCATTCGCTCCAACCGGGCGACCATGTCCTGCCGGGCGGCGAATACCTCCTGCAGTGCCCGCTGCTGGCGGGGACCGGTCCAACGCAGCCCCTCCGCCTCGATTCGACGTCCGCCCAACCGGCAGAATGCGGCCAAGCAGGGGCGTATCCAGCGGGGAATACCGGCTCGTCGCAGCAATTGATCGACCTGAGGCACCGGCCTGGTTCCGGCAAACAGGTCCCGTACATGCGAGCCGCCGTCAGCTGACAGCAATCCCAAATGCACCGCCGCAGCCTCAGTCGCCAGCGAGTCATCGAACTGCCGGGATGAAACGCCGGCAGTGGCGAGCCTCTCGACAGCTACCCCAACGGCTCTTCGAACGGTAGCCGAGGGCGCGAGTGGACCTGTGCCATCCCACCAAGCGATTCGCAGGCTCCGGGGCTCGCACGGATGGGGCTGGCCCCAAGAGGAAAGGGCATTGAAGGCCTGCTTGGCGTCGGCCACGTGCCGGGTCAGGAGTCCAGCGCGCGAATGCACCACAGCCAGATGGGGCATGGTGTCAAAGGCGCCCTCCCCACCCCACGTGGCGGTACGGGGCACCAGGCCCACAATCCCACAGGCCATTGCTGGCTGCCGGATACTGCCAGCGAGGTCATTTCCCACTGCCAGGGGAACGACTCCGGCGGCGACCAGTGCCGCATCGCCACCACTACTGCCCCCTGGTCCGCGCTGCGGATCATGGGGATGGTTTGTCCGACCCCAGACCGGATTTTCCGTATCGTGGAGGAACATCGCCTGAGGAACATTCCCCTTCCCCACCACCAAGGCTCCCGCCCGACGCAGCCGACTGACGATCGGGGCATCGATGCGATCGATAGCCCCCCGGCGGGCCGGTATTCCCAGCGTTGTTACCAGGCCGTCAACAGAAAAACATTCCTTGACGCTCACCGGTACGCCAGCCAGCGGACCGGCCGGATGGCGATCGAGGGCGGCCGCCTCGCGGTCTGCTTCGCCATGGCGAGTTTGCACGAGGGCGTTGAGGGTCGGGTGGATCGAGTGGTGCCTGGCAATGTGTTCGGCAAGGACGGCACGGGCAGTGGTGCTGCCTGAGTTCACTGCCTCGGCAATACGAACCACCGATTCCATACGCCCTCAGCCTCCAGCCACGCCATTCGGCACGCCTGCTCCCCCATCACTGCAGGAAGCCACGTTCACCTGCCACCGGGAGTTTCACCTGCTGTCCTCAGCGATTGGCAACAGGCCGCCCAGATCATGTCGTCGTCCAGAATCACTCCCATGACCACGACCCGCTCGCCCGGATCCGCCGCAGGCCTGTCCCGCGAGATGAACGACCAGTCAAGAGTTCCCGAGGGACTGGTGCTGCGCACCCGGCTGCGCCAATACGGCCCCGATGGTCGGACTTCCTCCAGCGTGCCAACCAGCACGGCCCCATCAGACGTCCGCCTGACGCTCTTGAGCCACATGCACCCGAGTTCCTCCAGATCCTGGTGGACGCCCCCGTCGCCAACGGTGGTCTTCTGAAGACGAGAGAGAACGGCAGGTATATCCGCACTCGGCTGGCCTGCCTCCACTGCAGTCCTTTCGTAGGCGGCCAGACTGCCGGCCATTTCGGCCAAAGCGCGGTACCAACGCACTCGCAGCCGATTCCGCTCTGCCCCGGCCTGAGTCGGGGCTACCACCAGCCTGTGGAGCGCCACAGAGGCTTTCTCTTCCGCTCTCTCCACGGCGGCCAGCACCATTCCAACGGCAGGATCCAAGCTCTCTTCTGGGAGTCCGGGCGAAGCGTGATCGTTCGCGGATGCAGCGGGAGCAATGGTGGCAGACGAGTTCTCTTCCATCTCCTCTCCTGCGCCGGCCACCGAATCGGCAAGCACACGGGGCAGGTCTTGCCCGGCTCCTGCGGGGAGAGGTTCTTCTTCGACAACAGCCCCGAAGCCCACCTCGTTCTCCGGGGCAGCGGGCTCCGAGCCTGGTGCGGGCGTCTCATCCACCGCCACTGCCTTGTCTATCTCCAGAGCGGACGAATGCCCCGGCAGACCGGTCTGAGCGACAGCGGGGGATTCCAGATCATCTGTCGGCTGGGGTTCGACAGGGCGCGATTTCAGCGCCGCGATAGGCGCTGGCGACGGAACAGCGAGTCCGGTTTGTGGCCTCAAGGCTGTGGGCAGCAGAAAGGCTGCTGCTCCAGGAACCAAGGGAGCCACCTGGAGGGGATCCCGCTGAAAACCCCAGATCAAAATCGCGTAGGTGAGCGGCAGAGCACAGAGACCTCCGAGTATGGCACTCCCCAACGCCCTTACCCCGCGCCGCCGCGCCGGGAGCGCTAAAGTAGGCATAACCACCGGCATGTCATTCGGCTTTGCTTCCCCGACAGCAACCGCATCGGCCTCCCCCAGCGGCTGCAGTACGAGAGACGGCGAGTCGTGGTAGCCCTGAGAATTCCCCGTGTAGGAATCGCCGTCGAGCGGGTGGTCGACCAATCCCCCGGAGAGCAGTTCCGGCTCTCCGTCCGACACGAAAACGGAGTCGATCTCACCTTCGGAAGCCGCCACAATGAATCCGCCGAAGTGGTCTGAGCCGACGTGACTCTCGTCTGCTCCTTCCCGAAGGAATGCCGCAGGTTCCACCAATTCCGGATCGCCGCCGAGAGCGGGATGAGCCGAAGCCATATCAAGTGCGGGAATATCGGGTACGTTCACCCCTGCCTCGGTCCCATCGGTAACCGCCGGCAGCCGTTCGCCTGCGGTACGCTGCGCATCCTCAGGAGCCCCGGGCTGGAACTGCCCAAACGCCTCGGCTATTCCCTCAGAATTCACACGCGGGGGAGGATCGCTTGACGGCACGAGGCCACCGGCCAAGGGATCCAACTCTGCGGCGATGTCTTCGGCAAAGTCGGCAAAGGCAAACGAGAGTTCTTCATCGGCTCCGTTTTCAGAACCATCGCCACCCCTCCCCGGCTGAGGGCCTCCCGAATGCGTGCTGTCTGCCATGGCGTGGTCCTCCGCTAGGTTCTGTCGATCCCCACCAGCCTCCTCGCAGCTTGCTCCACCTGCCAGTGGAAAAAGTCATCCAGGCACTTTATCCACAGTAAGGCAAGAACGCGGTCTGTACGAAGATTCTACCACCAGTCTTTTGCCCGCCGCCAATCCTGAAGACTGCCCTGTCGGGGACCACCGGTCTCGGCCGACACTCCCTCCACACTGCTGCGTCTCCAGCGATCGCCCGCCAGCCCTGCAGGCCTCTTTTTGCGCGGCGCGGAGGGTATGCTTCTGCAATAGTGCCGTGGATGCCTGCCGCCCATGCCGTGGCGGTGAGCCCCTTGGAGAATCGCATGCTCGACGCCCTCGTTATTGCCCCCCATCCGGATGATGCAGAATTGGGCATGGGTGGAACGATCGCCCTGATGCTGGCCCAAGGACTGCGAGTCGGGGTACTCGATCTCACCGACGGAGAGCCGACGCCGCTGGGGTCGCCCGCCATCCGCGCGCGGGAGACCGCCGCTGCAACCGCAGTGCTCGGAATTCCATGGCGGGAAAATCTGGGACTCCCCAACAGACAACTCCGTGCCAGCCTCAAAGCCCGCGGGATGCTGGCAGGTGTCATCCGTCGCACCCGCCCGCGGTGGTTGTTCTCTCCGCACTGGGTTGACGCCCATCCCGACCACACGGCAGCCACTCGGCTGGTGGACGCGGCCCGATTTTGGGCCAAGCTGACAAAATGCGATCTCCCCGGCGAACCCTGGCACCCGCAGCGGGTCTACCATTACCCCTGCGTGCATCTCAAACTGCTGGTCAAGCCAGCATTCGTCGTAGACATCAGCTCCACCTGGGAACTCAAACGCCAAAGCGTTCAATGCTATGCCAGCCAATTCCCTCCCTCAGCCCCTCAGCCGAATGTACTGCAGCGGGTGGAGGCGGCAGCACACTGGTGGGGGGCGATGAGCGGGGCAATGCAGGGTGAGGCCTTCACAACGCGGGAGCCGATTGGTTTGCGCAGTTTCGGCGGCTTGTTCTGACTCCCGGCATTCCTTTGGACACCTCTTTTTCGGTTGGATAGCCCGATCAAAAAGACTTCGCGGGCGCCTCCGGGGAAGTGTGCGGTGGCGCGATACCCCCGGCCGATATCCCAACTGTGGCCGCGGGCGCGTCCGTTGCTGCAACCGCTCAGGGAGCCATCATGCCATCGCGCGACATTAATGTGATCGCTCTCGTGAAGGGGGAAGAACGCTACGTCTTCCTCTATGACGACGATAGCCGCGCTGAGGCCATCAGCGTATTGGGGAAGTTTGCGGCCAACCCGGAGCTCAGCTTCTCCTGGTACGACGCGGCTGTTTTGGGGGACAAAGTCCGCCTGAATTCCCCACGCTCGCCCCGGGCCCGTTTCGTTCCTCCGGCCGACCGCGCGGCTTGACCCCCACCCGAGAGGTGGACAATGGCTGCTCCTGATGGATTTGCGGCAGCAGCGGAACGTTTTCTGCGGGCATTGGCCGCAGAGCGTGGCGCCTCTCCGCTGACGTTGAAAAGCTACCGGGAGGACCTGCTGCAACTGGAGGAATTTCTCCATTCCGCAGGCTGCCGCACTCCCGGCGATGCATCCAGCACCCTCCTGCGAAGATACGCCGCAGGCCTGCATGCCGCCGGCTATGCCGCTTCGACGGTGGCCCGCAAGCTGGCCAGCACGCGCAGTTTTTACACGTTTGGCCAGCGCGATGGCTGGGTGAAAACCAATCCCGCCAAACCCCTGCGGAGCCCCAAACGAGGCCGCAAACTTCCTCAATTCCTCACCGGTGAGGAAATCGCCACACTGCTGGCCGCACCGCGGCCAAAGGCAGCCGGTGGCTTGCGAGACCTCGCCATCTTGGAGCTGATGTACTCCTCCGGTGTCCGCGTCCGCGAACTGGTGAGCCTGGATGACGCCGACCTCGACCTGCGCGGCGGTACTGTCCGCGTGCGGGGAAAAGGCAGGAGAGAACGGCTGGGAATTGTTGGATCGCATGCCAGAAAGGCTGTCGAAGCCTGGCTCGCCAGCCGTCCTGCATCTCCGACGGCAGCCGCGGCCAACCGCTCGCGTCCGCTATTCACCAACCGCTTTGGCGGCAGGCTTTCGGTGCGCGGCGTGGCGCGACTGCTGGAAAAGCACCTTCTGACCGCCGGCCTCTCCGGCCGCGCCAGCCCGCACACGCTGCGTCACAGCTTTGCAACCCATCTGCTCGATGCCGGCGCGGATATTCGCAGCGTACAGGAACTGCTCGGCCACAAGAGCCTGATCACAACTCAGATCTACACACACGTCACCACCAGCCGCCTGCTGAGCGCCTTTGACAAGGCCCACCCGCGGGCGCGCTAGCGGATGCATCACACCAATCCGCGACGCACGGCCCAGACAGCGGCCTGCGTGCGGTCGGTGACAGCGATCTTTCTCAGGATGTTCTGCACATGCTCCTTGACGGTCTCCACGCTGATCGTCAATGACTGGGCGATCTCCTTGTTGGAAAGGCCCAGCGCCATGTGACGCAGCACCTGTGTCTCGCGCTGCGTGAGGGGGATATCCGGGTCTGGAGTGGCCACTCGGTTCGCCATGGTGGTTGCGACCCGACGCAGTTCGCCCGCCCGCGCTGGCAACTGCCCCGCAGCGGCGCCGGTGATGGAACTGATGATCTCAGCTCGCGACGATCCCTTGAGGATGTAGTCGTGGGCGCCGGCAGCAACGGCCCGGGCAACGTAGGTAGGATTGTCGAAGGTCGACAGCATCACCACCCGCACGCCTGGCGCCTCGGCTCGAATGCGTTCCAGAGTCGAAAGGCCGTCCTTGACCGGCATCCGGATGTCGAGCAAGACCACGTCAGGCTTCAGTTTCTTTGTCAGCTTCACCGCCTCGTCACCATTGGCAGCCTCACCAAGGATCTTCACCTCGGAACCGGCCAGAAGGCTTACCAGCCCCCGCCTCACCACCTCATGGTCGTCAGCAATCACTACTTTGACAGACATCGTCATTCACTTTCTGCGTTGGAAAACGCGCCTTCATTCGCATGGTTTCAGCCGCAAGCACTCCAGTTCCAGACATCGGCCACGATCCTGTGCACCACACCAGGGCCAATCTCTCACCCGATTGTACCGGTTTGTTTCACAGGGGGGACTGGTAGTCATCGCTCCGCAATGAGGCACTGAAGGTCGGGAGCACCTTGCCCAAACATATGCCGCTCCCGGAAAAACGCAACCTTACAGCCAACCGCCATCGAATTCAACTCTTTTGATTCAAATAATTCCGACGCCCCCCACCGCATAGGGGACACTCTGCTTCGTCGGCTGCGGCCAAGGCATTAGCCCCCCCGAATTCGGGCCAACATACCATTGGCTCCTTGATCCACGAGATCGGCCGCCACGCGGCAGCCCAACGCTATGGCCGATTCGCCTTCAGATGCCACAGATTCCGCGAGGATCCGCTTGATTTTGATTTCTCCCGCGTTTTCCTCGGTTTCCTCCAGCACGCAGGCCCCCAGTTCCAGGCGGCCGTCGGCGGTATCGCGGGCCCAGGCGCCGATCGGGGCGAGGCACCCTCCAGCCAACGCTGCCAGACAACTGCGTTCGGCCAGCACGGCCCGATGGCTGGCCGCATCGTCCAGAGGCATGATCGCCCGGCGCACCGGCAGGTCATCCTCGCGCACCTGAATAACCAGTGCTCCCTGCGCCACGGCAGGCCAGAAGGCATCGGGTTGGAGCGTCTGGGTAATGCGGCCGGCAAGCCCCAATCGCTGCAGCCCGGCACCGGCCAACACCAGTCCGTTATACGCCCCCTCATCCAAAAGCCGCAAACGGGTGTCGACATTTCCTCGGATGGGCCGCACGACGAGATCGGGCCGCAGCGACCGCACCTGGACAACGCGCCGGATGCTCGCGGTGCCGATAATGGCTCCGGGCGGCATCTGCTCAAGCGTGGGATGATCCCGTCCCACCAGAACGTCGAAGGGGGTGGCGCGGAGGGGCACGCAGGCCAGCGTGAGGCCTGGGGTGGGAGCGGTCGGCAGATCCTTGAGGCTGTGCACGGCAGCATCGATGCGCCCCTCAAGCAGCGCCCGTTCCAACTCCCTGACAAAGACTCCGTCCCCCCCTATGCCACTGATTGGCACGCTGGTGGAGACATCTCCCCGCGTGGAAATTGTTTCGGTTGTGACACTCAGTCCCAAACGCTCCATGTGGCCCACGACCCATGCAGTCTGCGTGCGTGCCAGGGCACTTCCGCGAGTGCCAACGCGAACGGCAAGCGTAGATCTCATTCAGGAAACTCCGGGGGAAGTGAGGCATCAATGCACGGCGAGGAGCGATCGGCCTTGGCGGCTGCGGCCGCGAACACACCTCCCGCTCCGGCGGCCAGAAGGGCCCGGCCACAGGCCTCCAGCGTGGCGCCGGTCGTCACCACATCGTCGACCAGCAGAACGGTTTTTCCACCGAGAGGCTGCCGACAGCGAAAAGCAGCGGCCACGTTCCCGCCGCGTTGCGAGACCGGCAACTGGTTCTGCATCACCGTGGCACGGACCCGCCGCAAAGCCGACTGGCGAGGCAGGCCTGTGAAACAGGCGATGGCGCGGGCCAATTCGTCGGCGGCGTTTGTGCCCCGCACCGCCCGACGCAGCCAGTGCATGGGCACTGGCACGATGAGGTCGATCCCCCATTCCGAGAGCGCGGCGTGGTGCTTGTGCACCCACAGCTCGGCCAGCATGCGGGAGATTCCGTCACCGGCGGGGTGCTTGGCCCGGAGCACGGCACAGCGCAATTGATCACCATAGCCGCCCACAACGGACAAGCCCTGACAACTCTGGCGACGGCCCCGGCATGCCCGGCACCCCGCTACGGGAGCCGCCGGCTCCCCGCATCTTCTGCAGCGAGGGGGATCGGCTTCCAGACAGCGGCGGCACGCCTCGCAGAGGCTGGCCGAAACGGCGCGCTGATCCAAGAAACCATCTGGCGGGGTTCCAGTTGGGCAGGGAAGGCCGGCCTCCCGCTGGCAGATCAGGCAGACGGCGGGAAAAAGCAGATCCACCCCGTCTCCCGCCCACCGGGCCGCCGTGCGCCGCATCCCTTCGATCCAAGCCATTGCTGCACTTTCCAGGTTCAGCCCCCCGCCCTCAGACACAAGGCCTCAGTTGACGCTGTTTCACCAAGGGCCTATCTTCCCGCGGCTCGGGGAGGGCCACCGGGCCCTCTGCATCCATCCCAACCCGCCAACGCGGAACTACGATGCTCATCGATCGATACATCGTCCGAGCACAGCTCCACGCCTTTCTGATCGTTTTCATCAGTCTGGCAGGGCTGACATTCGTTGTCGATGCCTTCACGAACCTCGAAGAATTCATGGCCCACAGTGCCGAGGCCGGAGGGCTCTGGAGGGTATTGGGATCCTATTATGGTTACCGGCTCATATCGTTCTTCGACGCCACCAGCCCGATTATTTCCCTAGCCAGCGCCATGTTTGCCCTGTCGTGGCTGGAGAAACACAATGAACTGACGGCCCTCCTCGCGGCCGGCGTCACACGCTGGCGAATCGCCCGCGCCTCGATCATTTTTGCGGCCGTGGTGGCCCTTCTCGCTCTGGCCAACCGGGAACTCGTCCTGCCGCGGATCCGCCATGCCTTTTCCCGCAATGCGCAAGACCTTGCCGGAAAGAACGCCCAGCCCTTCGAAGCCCGCTACGACCATCGCACGGAGATCCTGTTTCGGGGGCGCACCGCCCAGCTCGGGCCTTGCCGCATCGAGGCTCCCAGCCTGCTGCTGCCCCCCGCCCTGTCTGAGCACGGCACGCAGATTGATGCGGCCGAGGCATTCTGGAAACCGGAAGACGAGCACCACTCCGCGGGCTATCTCGTCTGCGGCGTGCGGGAGCCTCCCGAGATCGACCGGCTCCAGCCGCTGGAATGCGGCGGCACTCCGGTGGTGCTGACCCGCTCCACCAGCCCCTGGCTGGAGCCGGGCGAGTGTTTTGTGGTGAGCGCCGTGACATTCGAGCAATTGATCGGCTCTGCCAACTGGAGCCAATACTCCTCCACACCGGAATTGATGCGGGCCATTGCCAACCCCAGCCTCGGGGTGGGAGCTGAAATCCCGCTGCGGGTGCATGCCCGCTGCGTGGCGCCGATGCTCGACATGACGCTGGCAATGCTGGGGATACCGCTGGTTGTGGGCCCCAACCGCCGCGGCATTTTTGTGGCCGTGGGCCTGTGCGTGGCGATGACCGTGATCTTCTTCCTGGTGACCTTCGGCTGCCATGCCTTGGCAGGGAAATATCTGGTCACTGCGTCGGTCGGCGCCTGGGCCCCGTTGCTGGTGCTTGCGCCTCTGGCGGCCTGGAAGGCGCAGCCGATGTGGCAGTAACACGGCCATCCGCACCTGCTACGGCTGGGGAGCCGGTTCCGCAGCGACGGCTTCCTGCGGGGCTTCAACCACCAGCGTACGGGCCGTGAGCGGAGCCAATTCCGCCAGAGGAAACGTATCCGCCGCTTGATCCGGAACACGCCAGACGAGAATCGTGCAGACATCCTGACGCGGCTCCGCTGAAACCCAGATCTCGCACACGGCCGGAATTGCTTCTTTCGGCTCTCGCTTTCCGGCAACATCGCACAGGAACTTCTGCGGGCCCTTGAGTTCCAGCACGTCCCAGCGTTTGACGGCGCCGGTGAAATCGGTCTCTTCGCGAGTCTTCGTCCACTGTGCCGCTCCGAAGGATTCCTCCTTGCGCACCTGCTCAAGGATGTCGGCCTCGATCTCTTCCCGGCTTTTTTCGCCGGCCGGAACGACACCCAGCGTGAGCACAACCGGTATCTTCATGCCATTCAAATCGACCAGCGTCTCATAGGCGACCTTGACGGTGACCTTCACTCCGGGCAAGTCGCGCAGGAAGGAAGGAATTGCAGTTTCCCCATCGTCCTTTCCCGGATCGATCTGAGTGGTAAAGAAGCGCGGATACCGCAGCTTGACCATGTCGCCAGAGAGCGCCACGGGCTGGGGCTGGAGCCGGGCATACTCCGATGCCGTACGGTATTTTTCCACCGCGGCCGAATATCCGGTCTCATAGCCGCGGGAAAAACATCCGCCGAGCAGGAGGGACGCGGAAAGCAATCCCGCCCAAGAGAGCCCGTTGCCCCCAACAGATCGGGAAGTCGGGGAGGGCTGCGACCAGAGTCGGCTGCCGCTGGATGCTGCGGCAGGGCGAAGGCGTGATGGCATCGGGGATTTCTCCTGCATGTGGGGTTGTGGAGCAGACGGTCAGCCGTGCCCACAACCGCACACAATCTACACAAAAAATTCACCGGCCGTCTCCAGCCTCCCTGACCACAGCCTCTTCCGCATTCCCCCCTCTTCTCCAAGCCTTTTTTCTCTACCTGCCCCCCGCCAATAGCCGATGACAGGGGAGTACGGCCGGGGTGCCAGGGATTCGAAGGCACTGCATTCGGCCACTGTTCAGGAAGAGGAGTGCCAAAACCATGCGGATCACCACCACCCGGTTCGGACGCATCGATGTGGATGGCAGCGACATCATCACCTTTCATAGCGGCCTGCCGGGGCTCGAAGGCTGCCGGGAATGGGCGCTGCTCGCCGACTCCAGCAACGACGCTCTCGGCTGGCTGCAATGCACCACCCGGGGGGATGTTGCCCTGGCCGTCGTCAGCCCCCGCCGGTTTGTCCCCGACTATTCAGTGCGCATTCCCCGCAGCGAACTGACCCCTCTGGCAATTGATGACCTCCACCAGGCCCAGGTGGTGGTGGTCGTTGGGCGCACCGGCAAAAAGCTCACGCTCAATCTCAAAGCGCCAATCGTCATTAACCTTGAAGCCCGTACAGGCCGGCAAGTCGTTGCCAGCGGCGACCTTCCTCTGCAATTTGTTCTCTGTTCGGAACAGCCCCCACTCAAAAAGAGTGCATAATAACAGTGACCGCCGATCAGGAAATGCCGGCGACACGAAAGGATCAGGAAGGACTCGACCGATGCTCGTACTCTCCAGACAGCGTGATGAAAGCATCATGATCGGCGATAACATTGTTATCACGATCGTTGATATCCGTGGAGACAAGGTCCGTCTGGGCATCAATGCCCCGGCAGAAATCCCCGTCCACCGGCAAGAGGTGTACGAGGCTATCCAGAGGGAGAATCTCCGCGCTTCCAGGCTGGCGCCGAGCGACACGCAGGGCATTGGTCGGATGGCCAACCGAGGCACTTCCAACGGGCAGCCCACGCCCCCCCCTGCCGGCCGTGGTATCGAGCCGCGGTAGTCTGCTTGCTCGCTTGGCCGACTGACAAACATCCCTCTCCAGCCGAAAAGCCCCAAAAAGGGCTCTCAGGACCTGGGCTGGCGCGACGGTTTGACCGGAAAGGCTGATCGCCCCCGACGGCCCACTGCCGCGCAGCAGAGGTCGGATGCGCTCTAGCTGGCTGTGGAAAAAGCCATCCATGGCCCGCTGGAGGGAAGACAGCCCACGACGTCGACCCAGGAAACGCCGAGGGTTTCCTAGGTCGACGGGCATCGCATCCAGCGATGACGCACTCTATCCACAGCCTGCTAGGTCGAGAAGTAGGCCGGCTCATTGCCCGGCTTCCACTTGATGTTGCAGCCCAGACTCGGACGCTGCTCAGCAGCGAGCGGTTGTCCGGCCAAAAGCAGGTTCAGCGCCCCACGGAGATCCTCTCCGGTGACCGGAATCCCGTTTCCGGGGCGGCTGGCGTCGAGTTGACCGCGATAGGCCAGCTTCCCGCCGGCATCAAACAGGAAAAAATCGGGAGTGCAGGCGGCATGGTAGGCATGCGCCACAGCCTGAGACTCGTCGTAGAGGTAGGGGAAGGGATAGTCTCTGGCCTCCGCCTCGTGCACCATCTGCTCCGGCGAGTCGGCAGGATGCTTCGAGACATCGTTGGAGCTGATCGCCGCAAATCCGATCCCCTGCGGCAGGTAATCGCGGCCGAGCACGGCCAACTGGTCGGCGACATGCTTGACGAAGGGGCAATGGTTGCAGATGAACATCACCACCGTTCCCCTGGGCCCGGCGGCGTCGCTCAGGGCCACCATGCGACCATCGACATTGGGCAGAGAAAAATCGGGGGCCGAAGTGCCCAGCGGCAGCATCGTGCTGGGGGTGCGAACCATGGGGAATGTTCTCCGCAAAGAGGGTCGGGGGCAGGTCGCCGAATTGTAGCCATTTACCCCAGCCGCGGCGTTGTTCAGCACCCCTAGCTGTGGATAAAGTGCGTCATCGCTGGATGCGGTGCCTGTCGACCGAGGAAACCCTCGGCGTTTCCTGCGGTCGACGTCGTGGGCTGTCTTCCCTCCAGCGGGCCATGGATGGCTTTTTCCACAGCCAGCCAGGCGCCGAGCAGCCGGTGCCGCCTCACCGCTTCAGAAAAATGCGACGCGCATTGGCGGTGGTCGCCGCGGCGAGGTGCTCTAGCGGCTCGCCCCGGGCCAGCGCCAAGCATTGGGCGGTATGAATCACGTGGGACGGCTCGTTGCGCTTCCCCCGCAGCGGCTCCGGCGAGAGAAACGGGCTGTCGGTTTCAATCAGCAGCCGGTCGAGAGGCACCGTCGCCACCACCTCCCGCAGAGCGGCCGATGACCGAAAAGTTACCATGCCGGCAAACCCCAGATGGCATCCCAGAGCTACCGCCTCGGCCGCCTCCGCTACGCTGCCAGTGAAGGCGTGCAGGATCGCCGCAACAGGGCCACGCCGAACGGCCTCGCTGAGCATCTGGAGCACATCGCTCAGACTGTCACGGGTGTGCACCACCAGCGGCAGGCTGTGGGCCTGAGCCAGACGGATGTGTCGGTCGAAAAAATCGCGCTGCACTTCCGGAGCGGCGTGATCGCGATACCAATCAAGGCCCGTCTCGCCGACGGCTGCCACTCGGCCGGAGCCGACCAGCTGCTCGATGCGGTCCCATTCGCCGGCCACAATCTCCTGAACGTCGTTGGGATGGATTCCCGCGGCGGCGACGATACCCGGCTCGCGAGCCGCCAGTGCCGCGGCCGCCTCACTGTCGGCGGCCCGCGTTCCAATCACGGCCATGCCGACAACGCCCGCTTCTCTGGCCCGCTCCAGCACCGCAGGAAGCTCCGCGCCGAACCGCATTGGATCGAGATGGCAATGGCTGTCGAAATATTCCATCAGTTGCCTCGACCGGCTCGCAGGCCGCCCTTGTCGCGGGGGTTGGCGAGCTTGGGTGCGTCTCTCAGGAAACGGCGGAAGCGGGGGGCACTGCCCCGGCCGAGCCCCGGGCCATGTCTTCGAAGATGTCGCTGTGAAGCAGAGTGGTCTGCCGCGCATCGGCCAGCAGGTCGTGGGCATTTCGATCCTGCCGACTGACATCCATCAAATGCTCAATCTCCACCACCTGGCGCCGCAGGGCGCCAAGAATCCGCGGCAGCAGGGAATGCAGGTCGAGGTCGTGCAGCGCGGTGAAGGCAATCGGATAGATCGGCCGCGGGGGAGTGGCGTTCCGCTCCACCAGCAGCGTTCCAGCACGCTCCACGATGCTGCGCTGATCGCCCACACAATCGGCCAGGGCCAACTTGATCTGCTCCGCGCCGGGGTAGGACCAGATTCCGGAATCGGAGATATAGGCCGGCAGCGAGGAGCCGAGCAGATCGATCAGACGGGAAAGAACGGCATTGGTCATGGCGGCTTTGAGGCGGAAGTTCCCCGGCATGCACGCCAGGGCGGGGGAAGGCTGGGCGAGGGAGGATCAAGAGCGGCTGTCAGGAGGCAAATGCCCCCGCCAGCTGTGCACACGCATACAGACCAGACCAAAAAATGCCGAGCATCACCACCGGCACCGCCAGTGCCGTCACAATGGCACCCGGAAACGAGACCAGCGAAAGGGCTTCACCAGGACGGTCGGCTGGTAGTGGATCGAACGTCATGACCTTGAGAACTCGGAGATAGTAGTACAGGCTGAAGACCGTATTCAGCCCGCCGACCACCAGCAGCACGAGCATGAGTGGACGCTCAGCAGAGAGGGAAATCGCCTCCACGAGCGCTGAAAAAATGAGAAATTTCGACCAAAAACCAGCCAGCGGTGGCAGGCCGATCAGGCTCACGAGCACCACGCCGGTCGCCACCACGATGCCTGGACTGGTGCGGATGAGTCCTGCGTAGGAGGCAATTTCCTCGCTTCGCAGGGCATTGCGCAGGAAGGCCACAATCGCGAAGGCCCCGAGATTCATGAAGAGATAGGTGGCCAGATAAAAGGCCACGGCACTGACTGCCGTTCTGGCTGAGGCAGGATGGCTGCCGGAGAGCGCCACCGCCGCAGCCACGCCCATCAACAGATACCCGGCGTGGGCGATCGTGGAATAGGCGAGCAGACGTTTCATGTTGGTCTGCCCGTAGGCGGCGAGATTGCCCAAAGTGCAGGTGAGGGCTGCCATCAAGCCGATCGTTGCCACCATAAAGTGGCGGGCATCACCCAGAAGGGCTCCTTGCATGGCCGCGGCCTGCCCTGCCAAAGCGGAGCTCGAGTCGGCGCCAGGAAGAACCGCCAGGGGCAAACCCAAACCAAAGGCGATCCGCAGCAACAACGCCACCGCAGCCGTCTTGCTGGCCACGGAGAGAAAACCACCCACCTCGGCGGCGGCGCCCTCGAAAACGTCCGGGCACCAGAAATGGAAGGGCACGGCGGAGAGCTTGAAAGCGAGCCCCACCGCCAGCATCAGACCGCCGAGCGCCAGCACCATCTGCACGCCCCCCTGATTGCCGGCGGGAATTGTGCCAGCCAGCCCGGCCAACTGCCGGGCCATGGTCGGGAGGTGGCAACTCCCCAGCAGGCCCGCCAGAAGGCTCATCCCGTAGAGCATGATGCCAGAAGCCCCGGCACCGTAGACGGCATACTTGATGGCGGCCTCAGAACTGGCCCGCCGCCCCTTGAGCAGGCCCGCCAAGGCATAGGAAGGAACGCTCGCCATCTCCACCGCCATAAACACCATCAGCAGGTGGTTGGCGGAGGCCATCAGACACATGCCGAGCGTCGCCCCCAGCACGAGCGTGTAAAAATCGGCTCCGTCCTCGCGGTCGGGAATCCCCGACACCTTGGTAAACGGAATATAGAGCACCAGAAAAGCCATCAGCAGAAGGCGGATGTAGGCTGTCAGCGAGTCGAATACGAGCAATCCGGTGAAAATTTCCTGTCGCGACGCGAGGGCATCACCACCGAGCCAGCCAGGGAGGCCGCGCAGATCGCTCCACGCGTAAAACAGCGCGAAGGCAGCGCCTCCGAGTGCCACCCAAGCCGAGTCGAGCATTTTCAGCACCGGCAGCATCCGGCACACAAGCAGCAGCACAACCGTGACCGCCAGACACAATTCGGGGCGGAACAACGGCAACGACACCGACAGCGTGTCGTGCAGCGATCGAGAGACGATGGAGCCGAGATCGGAAACGGAGTTCACGTCTTATCTTCCGGTGGGGTGGGCGGGAAAACTACCGTTGGCCGATGGGGAGAGGGGCGTCGGCCGCCGCCAGAACGCCGGCGGCATCTTTCGCCTCGGAAGCCGCCGTGGCAGGCAGCGGCTGGCGACCGGCGTCATGAACCGTGCGTGTCCATTCGGCGAGCGTTTCCACCTGCCGATTGACCGACGGCGTCACGTAATTGAACAACAGTTGCGGCGCCACTCCGAAGAGGATCGCGAAGAACACAAGCGGCGTAGCGATTGCCAGTTCACGGGGCGTAATCGGGGTGAGATGGTCGCCATGGGGCCCCTTGTATTCCGCCCCCAGATAGACCCGCTGGATGGCCCACAGGATGTAGGCCGCCGTCAGAATGACGGTGAATGCCGAGCACACGGCCAAAGCCCGACTGTAGTTCCAGCTCGACAGGGTGACCAACACTTCGCCAATGAACCCGCACAGTCCGGGCAACCCAAGACCGGCAAAAAAGAGGGCCATCGCCAGGCCGCTATAGACCGGCATCCGGCTGAAAATACCGCCGAATTCCTCGAGGTTGCGGTGATGCACGCGGTCGTACAACACACCCACCATGAAAAACATGCCGGCAGAACTGATGCCGTGGGCAAGCATCTGAAACATCGCCCCATTCACCCCCTGCGCCCAGGCGTCCCAGCGGTATTCCTGGCCTGAAACAGCACTCCACACGCCGAGCCCAAGCATCACGTAGCCCATATGGCTGACGGAGCTGTAGGCCACCATGCGTTTGAAATCCTTCTGGGCAAGTGCCGCGAATGCACCGTACACCATCGAAACCACGCCCAGCCCGCACACCAACCAAGCCAGCGCCAGCCCGGCTCCCGGGCAGATCGGATAGCAGATTCTGAGAATGCCGTAGCCGCCGAGCTTCAGCAACACTCCAGCCAGAATCATGGAGATCGGCGTAGGGGCTTCAACGTGCGCATCGGGCAGCCACGTATGCACTGGGAAGACGGGCACCTTAATGACAAACCCGATCAACAGCAGGAGAAACGCCCACATCTCCAGCGACATCCCCCACAGTTGCGTGGCGGCAAACGGCGACACGGGGAGCTGCCCGATCTGAGACAGCGCCATGATGTTGAAAGTGTGGATCGGGGCCTGGGCCGAATGGACGGCAGCCAGAGCCGCCGTGCGGGCCGCGCCTTCCAGCACCGGACTGACCACGTGCGAAGCCAGCAACTGTTCATCGGAGAGCACCCGGAGGTCGCTGGTGTAATAGAGCATCAGGATCGCCAGAAGCATCAGCACGCTCCCCAGCAGCGTGTAGAGAAAAAACTTGATGGCGGCATATTCACGCCGCGGGCCACCCCAAATGCCGATGAGGAAATACATCGGCAGGAGCATCACCTCCCAAAACACGTAGAACAGCATGAAGTCGAGCGACACAAACACTCCCAGCATGCCGGTTACCAGCAGAAGGAAGAGCACGAAGTAGGCTTTCACGTTCTTCGTGATCGGCCAACTCGCAGCGGCCGCCAGCATCGAGAGGAAGGTGGTGAGTACCACCAGCGGCATGCTGATGCCGTCCACGCCGAGCAGATATTCAATGCCGAAGGCCGGGATCCACGCCCGCTTGACAACATCCTGCATCCCCGGCTCACCCACGACAAATTGGCCAGGTCCCGTTGCCCCAAACAGCCAGGGCACCGCCATCCACAGCGAGAGCAGGAAGACAACTGCCGTAGTCAGCAGCGCAATCCACCGCACCGACTCTTCCTTCCCCTTGGGCAGGATCGGCAGCGAGAGAAACGCAGCGACCAGCGCCGGCAGGAATACGATGATCGACAGAGGCCAGAAGGCGGGCTGTGTCAGCGACTCAGGGGTCATGAAAACGTCCGTCGGTGTGGTTTCGGTGAAAGGTGTGGGAAAAACCGTGTTCGGTGGGAACCAAAAATGATCGGGCGCTGGTCAACCGGCAAATGAGTTTCGAAGCAGCAGACTTGCGAGCACGAACAGCGCCACAGTGCCCATGACGATAAACATCACGTACTGGCGCAGATGGCCTGTCTGCAGCTTCTTGAGCTCGAGTCCGGCATTCCACGTGGCGTGGGCCGTCGCGTTGACGAGCCCATCCACAATCGTGCGGTCGATCCAGGCGTCGATCCCGGCCACCTGCCGGGCTGCCCAGGCGACGCCGTCGATGAAGCGGTCGATCACGCCCCGATCGGTGTCGCTGGCGAGACCGGACACAGCCAGCACCGGGCTCACAAACAGGGCGTGGTAGATCTCATCGAAGTACCAGCGGTTGGAGAGCAGCGTGTAGAGCGGCCGGAACATCGCGGCCACCATGCTTGGGGAGATGAGCTTCCAGACATACATCGAAGCCGCCAGCAACACGCCGGCAGCTGCGGTCAAAAAGGCTGTCATCGTGGCGGTGATGTGAATGGCCCCCACGTGGCTTTCGTGTTCGGCCGGAATCCTCAGCGTGCTGAAGAAGTAACCTGCTCCGCCCACATCGGTGCCCGCGGGGCGGGCCTGCTCCAGCAGATTGGCAATCCCGAAGCCACCCGGCAACGTCCAGCCCGCCACGACCGCCATCACCGCCAGCGCGATCAGCGGAGCGACCATCACCTGCGGCGATTCGTGGGCATGCTCAGCGATGTGGTGATCGCGGGGCGAGCCGGCGAATGTCATGAACCAGAGGCGGAACATATAGAAGGCGGTCAGGAGCGCTCCACCAGCCACGGCCCAGTAGAGAATCGAGTGGGCCGGATTGGCCTGAGAAAAGGAAAGCGCCTGCGCCAGGATCGAATCCTTCGAGTAATAGCCGCTGGTGCCGATCACAAAGGGAATGCCGGCCCCAATGATCGCCAGGCACCCCACGAGCATCGTGCCCGCCGTCCAGGGCATCACCTTGGCGAGCCCGCCCATTTTCCGCATGTCGTTGGTGTGGCAGGCGTGGATAACCGATCCCGAACAGAGAAACAGCAAGCTCTTGAAGAAGGCATGCGTCACAAGATGAAACAGGCCCGCCAGCCACCCCCCCACGCCAAGGGCCAGCATCATGTAGCCGAGCTGGCTGACGGTGGAATAAGCCAATACCCGCTTGATGTCGTTGGCCACCAGCGCGATGGTCGCTGAGATGAAAAGCGTAATCGCCCCGACGTAGGCAATGACCAACAGCACATCTGGGGTGAGCACCGGATAAAAGCGTCCCACGAGATAGACACCCGCTGCCACCATCGTCGCCGAGTGCACCAGCGCCGAAACCGGCGTCGGCCCCTCCATGGCATCAGGCAACCAGACAAACAGTGGGAATTGCGCGCTTTTCCCGACACACCCACAGAAAATACCGATGCCTGCCACAAACAGGAGCCACTGGCCAACCCCTAGGTTGCGCCATCCGTCGATCTTTTCGGCAACTTCATGCACCCCCGCTGCCGGATCATCGGAATGGGCGCGGGCGATGCGGCCCACATCGTCGGCAGCGGCGAAAGCAACCATGCCGTCGGGCACCTGCAGGGCATGGCCCGTCGCCGCCGGACGAACGAGGCTGAACAAGCCCGGCTGCTGTTCCCCCTGCACAGAGTGGTCGGCGAAATGCAACGTCCCCAAGGCTCCCCAGAGGGCCATCAGTCCGATCAGCATGCCAAAGTCGCCGATGCGGTTGACGATGAACGCCTTATTGGCGGCGGTCGAGGCACTTTGCCGCTCGAAATAGAAGCCGATCAAAAACCAGGAACAGATGCCGACCAGCTCCCAAAAAATGAAAACCATCGCCAGATTCCCGGCAATCACGATGCCGAGCATCGAGAAGCAGAACAGCGAAAGGGCCTGAAAAAACCGGCAGAAACGCCCCGGGCGATGGAGGTGGTGGCCGTCGGCCAGATGCACTTCGTGGTCGGTGACATCATGCAGTTCGTCGTGCATGTACCCAGAGGCGTAGACGTGAATGCAGGTGGCGATGAATGTGATCATCACGAACATCAGCACAGTCAGGGCATCGATATACCAGCCGATCGAAAGCTTGAGTCGCCCGCCCTGATAGAGGGTGTACCAATCGCCAGAATAGGCGGTTGGGGAGTGGCCGGCGTGCGCCGCATTTCCATGCTCATCAGCATGGGCCTCGGCATCCGCAAGGGCCACGGTGCGAAAGGGGTTGGCAGACGCAGTCGCGGCATGGGACGAACCATGGCCACCATGGTCCACAGCCTGCACCGGGTGGTGGGCCAGCCAGAAGATGAATGCCGCCAGCGAGAGCACAAACGAGGTAGCGATGGCGGCCGTGGCGACCGAGGCTGCATTCCGGCCGTGAGGCCCCATGCGGGGACCGAAAAACAGAATGGCCACGAACGACGCCAGTGGCGTCAGCCACGCGAGGCCAAGCAGCATCGGAAGGAGCGATTCCAGATCCATGGGATTCCTGTGTCGCGGAAAGTACGGCGGTGCCGAAAAGGGAGGGAGGGGGCGAAACAGTCGCCGAATGCGTCAGCCCTTCAGATCGTCGGCCCTGTCGATGTCGACGGTGGAATGGTTGTTGTAAAAGTTGAGCGTGATGGCCAGTGCCACGGCGGCTTCGGCCGCGGCCAACAAAATGACAAACAGGGCGATCACCTGCCCGTCGAGCCCGAGCGTGGCGGATCCGGCGCCACGCAGGTAGGGGGATGAAAAGGCGACGAAGTTGAGATTGGCACCGTTGAGGACCAGTTCGATTCCCATCAGCACCCCGAGGGCATTGCGTTTGAGCGCCATGCAAACCACCCCGGCGGTGAACAGAATCGCCCCGACGATCAGATAATGGACGACGCCGACAGGCTCCGTCAGGGGCCCGGTCGCGAAGAGACAGCACCCTGCAGAGAGCGAGACGATATTCATTTGCTTCCTCCTGAAACCAGCGCCGAGGCCGATCCAGACCGGGGGGGCAAAGCCGCTGGGAGTTCCACCCGCGTGATGCCTTCCACCACCGAAACCGCCGACGCGGCCGCATCGATTGGACGGGGCGTCCGCCGGCGTTTTGCCCTGGCGAGATAAGCGGCCCCCACCAGCACCACCAGTAAATGGATCGACACGATCTCAAAGGGCAACAGATATCCATTGGCAACAGCACCGGCGGCCGCCCCTGCAGCCGGGCCATCCACCCGCATCCCCAACAGCGCCATGCCCAGCGGCGTGGCGGTGGGAGCAGTGACCTCACTCAGCCCGGGCCGCTGCCACGAGTCGACAGACACAGCGGCAGCCAGCAACACAACCAAAAGCGACGATCCGGCCAGCCCCGCCAAGGCCCGATCGGCCGCCGAAGGCTTGATGGAAACGAAGGGCGCCTGCGCCGTCAGCATCACCCCAAACACCAGCAGCACCAGCGTGCCGCCGACATAGATCATCAACTGCATCGCGCCGATGAATTCGGCCCCGGCGAGAAAAAACAGCCCCGCCGTGGCCGCCAGCGAAAACACCAGATAGAGAGCCATCCGCACGACATTATCCGCCAGCACAACACCCACGGCAAAGATGCTCGCCAGCGAAGCAAACAGCAGAAAGAGGACCGAATGCCAATTGATGGCGGCCAGCGGCAAGCCGGCCGCAAGGACCGGCGTCATCACCATGCCGCTCAGGCTGATCATCGACTCATTTCCCATCAGCGCACCGCCTTTGCCACGGTCCCATCAACAGACGGAACAACCACCGGAGCAGACTGCCCACCCGGCCCCTCCAACCAGCCCTCGCGAATCTCGCCGGCAGGCCGAGCCATTCCGGGGATGAGCCCGCCGGGAAACGCGAGTTGCCAGAGCATCGCTCCGGCGAACATCACCGCCGCAATTGGAGTGCAGTATTTCAGGCACGTGGTCATCACCTGATCGATGCGGAGCCGCGGCAGGGTCCAGCGAATCCACATCATGAACAGCACCCCGAGGGTGGCTTTGGTGAGCAGATTCGCCAGGCCGACAACACGCACAAGATAGTGGGCGGTGTCGCCTGTTCCCTCACTCAGGCCCGCCAGTGCGGCCAGCGGAACGGGACCATTCCAGCCCCCCATAAAGAGGATCGCCGCCAGAGCACTCACCAGGAACATCGAGGCATATTCGGCCATGAAAAAGAAGCTCCAGCGAAGGCCGGAGTATTCGGTGTGGAAGCCGGCCACAAGTTCGCTTTCAGCTTCCGCCAGATCGAAGGGAGCCCGATTGACGCTCGCCACGGCACAGGTCACATAGACCCAGAAAATCACGAACGTGAAGGGATCGTGGAAGAGATACCAGTTGGTCAACCAGCCCGCCTGCTTCTCCGCGATTGTCACCAGATCCATGCTGCCGGCGAGCATCACCGGCACCACCACGCACATGCCGAGGGGAACCTCATAGCTGACCACCTGAGCGGCTTCACGCATGGCGCCAAACAGCGACCACTTCGAGGCCGACGCATAGCCGGCCAGAATCACGCCAAACACCTCCAGCCCCAGCACGGCGATCACGAAAAAGACGCCGACGTTGAGCCGTTGGCCCACGAAATCAAACGCAAACGGGAGAGCGATAAAAGCACAAAATGAAGCACAGAAGCTAACATAGGGCGCGATCCGAAAGAGCATGCCGTCGGCCCCGTCTGGCATCAGGTCTTCCTTGGCCAGCAGTTTGATGCCGTCGGCCAGCGACTGCAGCCAGCCGAAGCGGCCACCGGTGCGAGTGGGGCCGAGCCGGTCCTGAATCCGGGCGGCAATCTTTCGCTCGGCCCAGATGAAGGCAAGCGCTCCGCCGGCAATCACATTGAGGATGAGACCCGCGGCCACCAGGGCGGTAATCGTCCAAGCAAGCCACTCGGGCAACCCGACCGAATTGATGAGAAATGCTGCCATCTACCCACACTTTTTGCGATGGAGTGCCGCGCATGGCCACAGACCGCGCTGCCAAAAAACAGCCACCGTCGGCCTCGATCCGGGACGGGCAGCGAGATTGTGAAAATTCTCACGAAGTCTGCCCGATGGCGCTTGAAATCACAAGTACCGCCCGCGAAATCGGCAAATTGAGGCGGCTAGCCGCCTCGGGCGGAGCCAAACTGGCGACCGCTGCCAGAGCCGACTGCTGGGGGCTGGCCGATAGCGGACCCCCTGCGGCGAAAATCGCCTGCCGGTGGTACCTGTTTCCGGGTTGGCAAGATCGAAGCCGACCCCCTATCCTCACCGCTTCCGGGTAGGTTCTGGGGAATTCCCAGCGGTCGTCCAGCTTCAAGTTTCGTTCGGGCCAAACGGAGAGTGCTTCCATGGATCTTGGCTTCCAACCGCAGTTGATCAGCTCTGGCGATTTTTTTGCCCACCATTACCAAACATTCAACGGCCTGCTCAACCGCTTCACGCAGGCTCACGCCGAATCCCGCACAACACCCGATCTGCGGGCGAATATCTCCGAAAAGATCCAGATCAGCAGCAGCATTTTCGCCGCCACGCTCGTTCTGCTGGGGGACCCGCAGGGAACCGCTGCTGCGGAGCCTGCCGACCTGCACACATTTCTGGCGTTGGCCGACCGCCTCAGTTCCGCCGCTCGAAAAACCGGCAACAAAGGCTGCGCGGAAACTGCCAACGATCTCGACAAACACACCTCCTATTTCCGCGCCCACGTGCCTGAAGACCAATACGAAGCGGTCATGCAGGATCCCGAACGCAGAATGTATGTCTTGGATGCTGTCAGCAACTGCACGCAGGTGGTCGTCCGCTTGTTTGGGGGCTTCGTCTGGGCCTGCCCCGACCCGCGCCAAGTGTCCCAATTTTTCGACTCCACGACAGTCGAGGGAACGCTCACCCCGACTGCCCGCGAGACCCTTGCGGCTGCCAGCGCACTGGAAGGCTGGTGTTCGCCGCAAAAATCGCTGCTGCTCTACTCATTGGTCCGCTCCCACAAACCCAAAACGATTGTGGAGATCGGCATCTACGGCGGCCGTTCGATCGTGCCGATGGCGGCGGCCCTGAAAGACAACGGCGGCGGACATGTCTACGGCATCGAAACCTGGTCGGGAGCGGCCGCCACCAGCTACCGTACCAACCTCGGCAACGATTTCTGGTGGATGAACATCGATTTCCCCGGGCTGAAACGAGCCTTCCTGGAACTGGTGCTCAAGTTCGACCTGCATGACACGATCAAGATTGTGGAGGCCTCTTCTGACCGGTGCGGTGGCCTGTTCGATCAGATCGACATGGTGCATATCGACGGCAGCCACTCCATCTGGGCCGCTGCTCAGGACGTAATCAACTACGTCAGCAAGGTTCCTCCGGGGGGGATCATCGTGTACGACGACATCGACTGGCCCTCAACGACCGCCGGCCTCGACATCCTGCGCGACTGCTGCCAGTTGCTCCATGTAGTGCCCTCATTCGGCAATGAAACCGTCCCCGGCTGCGCAGCATTCGTCAAAATCTGAGCCGTTGTCGGAGTGATGTTTGACCCCCACTGCCAGCCAGGCTCGCGCGGCCCTGCGTTCAATTGCATCTCCGGCGGTGGCCGCCGTGACAGCCCGGTTTTTTAAGACCGGCCCCGGGGACTATGCCGCCGGTGACACATTCATCGGCATCACGGTGCCGACACTCCGTCAGGTCGCTCGGGAGTACGAGGATCTGGCCCTCCCCCAGCTGGCCTCCCTCCTCAAGTCCAAAATCCACGAGGAGCGGCACCTTGCTCTTCTCATTCTCGTCCGGCAGTCGGCCCGAGGCACGACCCAGACGACGCGAACAGCATGCGACTTCTACCTCCGGCACACCCGGCACATCGACAACTGGGACCTTGTCGACTGCTCGGCCCCCACGGTCGTGGGCGGATCGTTCCTCGCCCGATCGAGGCAGCCGCTGCAGACGCTCGCCCGCTCCGCCTGGCTGTGGGATCGCCGCATCGCGATCGTCGCCACGCAGCATTTCATCCGCCACAACGACTACGCCGACACGCTGGCCATCAGCCAACTGCTGCTGCACGATCCAGCCGACCTGATCCACAAGGCCACCGGCTGGACGCTGCGGGAAGTGGGCAAAAAAGACCCGTCGCTGCTGAGGGCATTCCTCGACCGCCATGCCGCCACCATGCCCCGCACGATGCTCCGCTCCTGCATCGAGCGGTTTTCTCCGGCGGAGCGCAAGAACTACCTCGCGCGGAAATGCTGAACCATTCCGCCCCGAGCCCCTGCTCTCTCAGCGGTCGATCTCGCCCATCACCACATCAAGGCTGCCAACGATGGCCGGCACGTCGGCGATCAGGCAGCCGCGGCAGAGTTCGTGCAGCACTGAGAGATTGGAAAAGCAGCTCGATCGGGCCCGCACCCGCCACGGGATCGCCGAGCCATCGCTGACGAGATAGAAGCCAGTCTGCCCCTTGGGGCATTCGGTTTCCAAATAGACGTCGCCGGCCGGAATCTTCTCAGCCAGCTTGAGCGGTTCGCCGAGCGGTTCCCGGCAGGCCGCGTAGCGGTCGATGGCCTGCCGTACGAGGTCGATCGACTGCATCACTTCGAGCATTCTGACAAAGAAGCGGTGCCAGCAATCACCCAGCACGGCGTCGGGCGGAACGGCCGGATAGACATGGTCGCGGGGATACCGACCATGCTTCTGCACCGCCACCTCAAAGGCATAGCCGTCGTACATCCCTGTATAGATCGCCTCGCCGTCGCGGCGGAGATCCTGATCGACGCCACTCCCCCGCAGCACAGGCCCCGAGCAGCCGTAATCGATCGCCATTTCGCGGGAGAGCACGCCGATCCCCGCCGTGCGTTTCACGAAGATCGCGTTGGTGGTCAGCAGCGTGTGGTATTCCTCGATGACCGGCAGAAACTGATCTAAAAACGCCTCGCACCGCTGCAGCCAGCCAGGCGGCAGGTCGGCAGTTGCGCCGCCGACGGTCAGGTAGCTGTAGGTGAGTCGGGCACCGCAGGCCTCCTCGAAGAGATCGAGGATTTTCTCCCGTTCGCGGAAAGCGTAGAGAAACGGGCTGAACGTGCCGAGGTCGAGCCCGTAGGCCCCCATGCCCACCAAGTGGCTGGCGATCCGGTTGAGTTCGGCGATCAAAACCCGCAGGTGGCGGGCCTTCTCGCTCACCTGATGCCGCATCAATTTCTCGACCGTCAGGGCCCAACCGAGGTTCATGTTCATCGCGGCCAGATAGTCCAACCGGTCGGTGTAGGGAATCCATTGGCGGGCGGTGAGATTCTCGCCGATCTTCTCGGCGCAGCGATGGAGGTAGCCGATGTGCGGCTCCACCTGGGAAACGATCTCGCCGTCGGTGCGCAGCACCAACCTCAGCACGCCGTGGGTGCTGGGGTGCTGGGGGCCCATATTGACGAGCATTTCGTCGGTGCGAACGTCAAATTCGATGATCCGCGGATCGTCGTCAACCATTGGCGTCATGGATCGTGTGCCTCTGTGACCTGCCCGAGGGCCTTGATGTGTTACCGACCGCGGATGCCGTGGTATTCCAGCGGCATTTGGTAGTCCTTGCGCAAGGGATAGCCTTCCCAATCTTCCGGACAGAGAATCCGCCGCAGGTCGGGATGCCCAGTGAAGTTCACTCCGGAGAGATCGTAGACCTCCCGCTCGTGCCAATCGGCGGTGCGCCATACGCCCACAACGCTCGGCAGATCGGGGAGTTGACCGGCGACGTCTCCCTGCCAGCGGGGCAGTTGTGTCTTGAGCACAAGGCTCATCCGCGACACCGTGCTCCAGAGGTGGTAAACCATCTCCAGATGCGGTTTCCAGGTCACCTTGGCCGCCTTCTTCGCGTCGGGCTCGAACCAATCGATGGCGGTAATGCATTCAAGGGAATCAAATCGGGATTCGCTCGAGCTTTTCAGCCACTGGCACACCTCCACCAACTTCTCGGGGGCCACCTCGATCCAGGGATCGATCGCCTCCAGACTGGAGCCGATAACGGCGCCGGGACAGGCGGCCTGAAGGGTGTCGAGAAAACTGGGTCCTCGCATCAGAACACCTGCGGATAAAAAGAGGAGGGCGGGGCGAAATGGGATTCAAACAGCGGGTCAGCAGTCTCTTTCCTGGCGCCAGGCAGAACCGTTAGCGGTTTCCCCGTTCGCTGGAGACCGCCCGCACCCAGTCGAGATCACCACGGCTCCAGACATAGGCAAACCCGACCAGAAGGATCGCAAAAAAAGTCGACATATCGGCCACGGCGGACCGCGCCAGCAGCGTTCCTGTCTGAGCCACAGCCCGCTCGCCAACCGCCCGAGGGGAGGCGTTGCCGAGAACGGCGGGAGCCACGAACTCCGCGGGCAGCGTTGGCAGCGTTGGCTGAACAACCCCCAATTCCCGCATCAGTCCACTCGCGGCCGGGGTGAGGGAGAGACCGTCTGCCTGCACGGTTTGGAGGGCTGGGTCGGCCATCTGCACTGCTTTACCGAACACTGTTGCCCACGGAAAAAAGAGCGCCACTTCCACGTCGAAAATGATGAACAGCAGCGCCACCACATAAAACCGCAGGTCAAACTGCACGAAGCTCGAACCGATCGTCGGTTCGCCGCATTCATACACCTCCAGTTTTTCGGCGTTGGGCATCCGGGGCCGAACCAGCCAGCCCACAAGGAGGTTGACGCAGAGGAACGCTCCGCCAATCCCCACAAAGAGGGCGACATAGCCAGCGATCAAGGCAGGATGAAGGAAGGGGGACATGGGGCCGTTCGCCTGGGTTTCCTACTGGTTGGGTCCGCCGTGTACCGGATCAACGATCACCTTGGAAGCCGCCACCGCAGTGGGATTGAGCGTCGATCGTCCCCAGGCCACTTCGACCGGGAGCCGGGCGAAATCGACAATCGTTCCATCGCGACTGTAGCAACTCAGATCAAGCGTCGAACCCATGAAAATGCAATCGACTGGGCAGGGTTCCACGCAGAGAGCGCAGAACATGCACTTGGAGTAGTCGATCGCAAAGCCGGTGACCTCAAAGCCCTTGCCGCCCGTGACCCGTTCCTTGCCGATATAGATGCAATCCACCGGGCAGGCCTTGGCACATTGGTCACAAGCGATACAGGTCGTCAGGTCGTAGCGATGAAATCCCCGGTAACGAGCCGCCACCGGGGCAGGCAACTCGGGGTACTCAAACTGCTCGGTGAAGGTCCGCCGGGAGGGGTTGTAGGTGCCACCGAAAACCTTGAGCGTCACCATCATGCCTTCGAGCACCGTTCCCACAGCAGAAAACAGGTTACGAAACCAGTCTTTCATGGGATTTTCCGGGAAGACCTGCGAGCGTTCAAAAGGGGCTGGCGGAGGCCCTCATCCGATCCTGACGAGGAGCCTCAAATCCGCTGGCAGCAGAGTATAGGGGGCTGCGCCCGGCCCACAAGCAGCGCTGCAAAATGTCCGTGAACCCCGCAACCTCGCCCCGCAGGGTCAGCGGAACCGCAAGGAACACCCGATACCTAGGCTGTCTGGCAGGTTTTTGAGGGCACCCCCCCCCCGCCCGAGCGAATCCTGCGACAAAAGAGAAGCGAATTTGTTGACAATCGAACAGAACCCCTTATATTTCATCGGTTTGAACACAATCGTCAGGTCGCCAGCGAAGCTCCCCCACCCCATCCGCCCTCACCGCGCCGCTTTGGCTCGATCGGACAGGTGGCTTTTTCGCAGCGCCAAGGAACGGTCAATGCTGGTTTTGTCGCGAAAAAAAGACGAGTGCATCGTCATCAACAACGACATCACGATCGTTGTTGTGGAAATACGTGGCGACAAAGTGCGCCTCGGGGTGGAGGCTCCCAAGGAGGTGCCGGTGCACCGGCGCGAGGTGTTTGAGGCCATCGCCCGCGGCGAGCATGCTGTTACCCAGCCTCCCCGCAACACCCCTCCGGCTCCCGAAGTCAGCAGCGGTTCGAGCGTTTGCGCGGCCGAGACGTCGACAGTTCCTCCGAGTTCTGTGGCTGGTGGCATCGTTGTTTCGGGAACGAAGGCGCTTCCCTCCACACCGGTGCCACGCGAATCGGGAGTCAAGCCTTCCCTCGCAAATACGCCCCATGAAACAGCGCATAGCCCTCCTTCGGCAGATGCTGTATCCTGATCGGGCCTGCGGCGTTCCGGGGCTGCGGTTATCCGCAAAAACCGCGAATTATCGAGGGAGTCTTCCGCCGGTTCGTGTCTGCTGTTGGCCCCGTCGTCTAGGGGTTAGGACACGGGCCTTTCAAGCCTGCAACACGGGTTCGAATCCCGTCGGGGTCATTTGACACGGGCCGGCGGAAGGCTTCATCGACAGCACATTTCCTGGGGCCATCCCCCAGAGATAGCTTTCCAGGAAAAACAGGAGAGGTTTGCCGATGGGCACTGGTGCATACGACGCGGTGCTGCTGGTTTCGTTCGGTGGCCCTGACGGCCCCGACGATGTGATGCCTTTTTTGGAAAATGTGCTCCGGGGCAGAAATGTGCCCCGCGAACGCATGCTGGAGGTGGCGGAGCACTACCACCACTTTGGCGGCGTCAGCCCGATCAACGCCCAAAACTCCGCCCTGCTGGCAGCCTTGCGGCAGGAACTGCGCCAACACGGCCCCGACCTGCCGGTCTACTGGGGCAACCGCAATTGGCATCCCCTGCTTGTCGACACGATCCGCGAGATGGCCGATGCCGGCGTGCGGCGGGCACTGGCGTTTGTGACCAGCGCCTACAGCAGTTACTCGGGCTGCAGGCAGTACCGGGAGAACATTCTGGCAGCCTGTGCTCCGCTGGGAGATCGGGCCCCGCAGATCGACAAGATCCGCGTGTTTTTCAACCACCCCGGATTCGTCGGCCCGATGGCGGAGAATCTTACCCGCAGCTTGGAGCAATTTCCGGCCGAGGAACGCCTCACGACGCCGGTTCTGTTCACCGCTCACAGCATCCCGACCTCCATGGCCGATTCATGTCGGTATGTCGCTCAGCTGACGGAGGCCTCCCGCCTGGTGGCTGCTGAAGCGGGCGCCTCAGCGTGGCAACTGGTCTACCAGAGCCGCAGCGGCCCCCCTACCCAGCCATGGCTCGAGCCGGACATCTGCGACAGCATTCGCAGCCTCCATGCACAGGGGATCAACCGCGTTGTGGTGGCACCGATCGGTTTCATCTCCGACCACATGGAAGTTCTCTACGACCTCGATTCCGAGGCTGCCGATCTGTGTCATTCCCTAGGAATGCGAATGGAGCGGACCGCGACAGTCGGAACGGCCCCGGTTTTTGTCAGGATGGTGCGCGACCTGATCGCCGAGCGGCATGGTGGCTTGCCTGAGCGTGCCGCGATTGGCAATTTGCCGGCCAATCACGACGTTTGCCCACTCGATTGCTGCCCCGCTCCGCTGCAGCGGCGGCCCGAGGGTGCTGCGCCGTCCCGGCCGGGATGAACGGGCCCACCAGCACGCCCATTGCCAAGGATGACCCGATGCCGGCCGACAGAAACCGCAGCCGGGAATGCGTGAAACTCGTCCATGGTTTTATGGCCAACCGTGTGCTGCTATCGCTCTTGGGACAGCGTATCCGTAGCCACGGATTTCAGACCGAGGCATGGGGCTACACGAACATGCTCTGCTCCCTCATGGTCCACGCCGATCTGCTGGCAAAGGACCTGGAGCGGATGGATGCCCTGCCGGCTCTTTCCACGATCCACCTGGTCACACACAGCATGGGCTGCATCATTGCCCGGGCTGCCCTCGACCAATATCGACCTGCGAAACTGGGCCGGTTCGTGATGCTCGCCCCTCCCAACCACGGGTCCTACCTTGCCACGCTGATGGCGCCTATCGCCGGAGGCCTGTGCGCTCCCCTCCGGGAACTCTCCGAAGATAAGGGCAGCTTGGTGAACCGCCTTCCGATGCCCCGGGATCTGGAAATCGGAGTGATCGCCGCCGGCCGAGATGTGCTGGTTTCGCAGGAGAGCACACGCCCCGACGTCCCCCACGCCTACACCATGGTTCCCTGCTTCCACTCCATGCTGCTGTTCCGCAACGATGCCGCCGAACTGGTCGCGGGATTCCTTGAGCACGGTCGGTTTCCGCAGAGCGATTCCGTCCCCACATCCTCCTGAGGACCCCTGCACATGGATTCTTCCCCGAGAGAACTGGGTTCCAGCGGAGTGTTCGTGGGCCCCCTCGGCCTGGGCTGCTGGCCATTGGCCGGCATGACCCGCGCGGGCATCACGCACACCATGGCGGTGGCCACAGTGGCCGCCGCCATCGATGCCGGCATCACCCACCTCGATACCGCCTACTGCTACGGGGCCGATGGGGAAAGTGAACGGGCGATATTCGCGGCTCTTGTCGGTCGCCGTCGCGAGTTGGTGACGATTGCTGGCAAATGCGGAATCCATTGGAAGCCGGGGCGAACGCAGTGCGTCGATGGGCGGCCGGAAAGAATTCGCCGGGAGGTCGACGAAAGCCTGATCCGCCTCGACACCGATCACCTCGATCTGCTTTACCTGCATGCCCCCGACCCGACGATTCCGATCGAAGAAACCGCCGGAGCGTTGGCCGAGTTGCTGAAAGAGGGAAAAACGCGGGGGGTGGGGGCCTCAAACTGTTCCGTGGATCTGCTGGCCAGAATTGCCCCCATCTGCCCGCTCTCAGCCTGCCAGATGCCGTTCAACATGCTGCAGCGGGAGATCGAGGCCGAGATCCTGCCTTGGTGTCGGGCCCGCGGCGTGGCCATGGTTGTCTACTGGCCCTTGATGAAGGGATTGCTCGCTGGCGGCATGAACCGCGATCAGGTCTTTCCCACCACCGACAGCAGGCACAAATACCCGATGTTCAACGGTGAGGAATTTCAGCGGAACCTGGATGTGGTAGACGTGCTGAAAATGGTTGCTGCACGCCTTTCCTGCCCGGTGGCCGATGTCGTGCTGGCCTGGACGGCAGAACAACTTGGCATCACCAGCGTTCTGTTTGGGGCCACGTCCCCCGACCAGGCTCGCGCCAATGCCCGAGCCCTCCACTGCGCGCTCGACGACGAGGCTCGACAAGCCATAGCTGCCGCCGTACAGGCGCGCGGTCCGGTCGCGGGGCGACGGGCTGTTTAGCACTCCAGCAGCATTTTCAGGCTGCCCCGGCCGCTTCCGGCTGGGCTGCCGCCACGCTGACGTACGACTGTCTCACCTTGAGGCAGGTCTGGCGAAACGACTCCGGCCGGCTCACCCCCGACAACCGTAACGTTTCCACCGGACCGCGACGAAAGATCAGATCGCCCGCCGCATACCACTCCTGGCCCGGGTCGACCTCCACATCGATCGTGTCAAAGCGATTCAGGTCGACATACTGCTCGATCTTTGGATTGATCCCCCGCTCCACAATCACCCGGCGATTGGTGAGTCGATACCGCTTGATGGCCCACGGCAACCGCATCGACAAATAGAGCGTCATACCGATCGGCGTGCAGGCCAAAAGAGCCATTCTCCCCCAGGAAAACGCCCCCACTCCCCCGCGCAGACGAAACACTCGGCCCAGCGCCCGGCCGAGCGACGTGGAAGCCACCGAGGGCCACACTGTCATGACCGTCGCCTCGGAAACGCCAGGAGGCGAAACACCGGCAATCGACTGCATGTTGGACACTCCCAAAAGCCAAGAACAGGGCACTGACCCGACTTACGCGCACATTCAAGAACCGGAGATTTCGAAGACACCAGCGACAGGCACCGTCCACTCGAACCAGCAGAATCCTACCGTCCCGAAGCGCAGACAAAAGGGGAGGCCGTTCCGATCGCACCCTATAAGCAAAAAAAACCCGTTGGAGCTCCGGCAGAGCCCCAACGGGTCTATGTTCTTTGACCATGTTCCGAAGAACACAGCGGCAGTTTTGTATCCCAGAATTTCTTCTAGAACACTGATCTCTTTTATCGGCAAACCCAGCCCCTGCAACCAATTTCTCGGGCATGAGGGCCAGTCACGATCGTCTCCACAATCTTTTGATCCTGAAGCTTTCCGGAAGAATCGCATGCCGAAGCACTTGATCCAACCGTTCCACAGCAGGTTGCCCCTGTACGATCCGAAGATCGTGGTAGCAAAATCCTTAGAAAGGAGGTGATCCAGCCGCAGGTTCCCCTACGGCTACCTTGTTACGACTTAGTCCCAATTGCAGAGTTCATCTTAGGCGCCTGGCTCCTTGCGGTTACCTCAGCGACTTCGGATGCCC
>Ga0164295_10000253_pt1 | contig 45376 bp, 30 predicted proteins | sample GEODES006metaG_FD_111798 | JGI IMG/M metagenome (GOLD analysis project Ga0164295, IMG submission 111798) | Oligotrophic lake water microbial communities from Sparkling Lake, Wisconsin, USA - GEODES006 metaG | ecosystem: Environmental > Aquatic > Freshwater > Lake | place: USA: Sparkling Lake...
CTGAAGCAGAGCCACTGCACGTAAGCGTGAAATTGAAGCTTGCCATCAATCTCCGCAGCATGAATCGAGCGCTGCTCAGCCAACCAAGCTTTGGCTTTAGCCCCGCTATTGATCTCCTGGGGCCAGTTCGGCCAATCCTCATGCCCGTGAAGGTCCATCAGCACGCGAAAAAGGCAGAACTCCTCCAACCAGGGGCCTTCTGCCGAACAAAAAGCAACAAATTCAGCGGACCGATTCGGTAGTGTGTTTAAGCGACCAAAGGCGTGACGCAGGAGCGTATTTTTCAGCTTTCTAACTTTCTCATATTGCACAGGTCCCTCACGCAAGGCGTCACCGCCGAGGAATCGTAAAGTCGTGCGGAAAAACTTATCTTCCAACTCGGGCACGACCGTGGGGGTGATCTCTAGGGTGAGGTAATCCAAAGCAATGGAGCTGATGGCATTGTAAGGACTACTGTCGCCGCCAGTCGCATTGATGGGCAGAAATTGCAGGAACCCCAAGCCGGTTTCAGCAGCCCAATCGACCATCTCACAAACACCTCCCGTATCACCGATTCCTAGATCGTCGTCTGTGCGTATGGCAAAAACAGGAACAAGAATGCCTGCGCGGCGTGGCTGGATGGTGGGCATAGTGGTGAATGAGATGAATGCGGACGGATCGCGTAGATTCAATGGGGGAATGGCCTAAATGTCGCAGACAGCGTGCCAGCCCTGACACTGTTCCTTCAAAAGTATTTGAAGCGCTTGCACCTAAAGCTTTGACTCCCACATTGCCGACATGACCACCCGTCTTTTTCTCATCCGCCATGGAGCCACCGTTTTGACTGCTGAGGATCGCTTTGCGGGGGCTACTAACGTGGCGCTTTCTGATGAAGGTCGACGTCAGGCAGGCAAACTGTCTGAACGCCTTGCGGGAGAAAAGATTGCTGCGATCTATGCTTCCCCTCTGGACCGGACCATGGAAACGGCGCGTATTCTGGCCGCACCTCACGGGCTGCAAATCCTGCCCAGAGATGGACTCAAAGAAATCTCCCATGGCCGCTGGGAGCAGCACACGCGTGCTGAAGTGGATGAACTTTTCCCTGAGGAAGCTGCCGCTTGGGAAGAAGACCCCTACACCTTTGCGCCGCAGGGCGGCGAGAGCGGACTGGCCGTCACGGCACGCTCTTTACCAGTGCTGATGGACATCGTGCGCGCGCACCCAGGTCAGACAGTTGCCGTAATCTCGCATAAGGCGACCATCCGCCTGCTGCTCAGCTCCTTACTCGGCTTTGATCCGCGACGTTACCGAGATAATCTGGATCAGAATCCGGCGGCATTGAACATTGTTGACTTTAAAAGCCCTGTCCGCGCTCGTCTCACCCTGTTTAACGACACCTCGCATTACGACCACGATCAGATTCCTGGCGTGCCGGAAGGCCGACTCTCTAAATGGTGGAGTGCTGGCAATGCGGAAGTCACGCAAAAATTTTGAGACAAAGCAGCGCTGGATCAAGCGCGTGTTTTCCTACTTGTTTGTAAAACTTGGCTGGACGAAGATCGATGATTCACCATTCCTTATGAAAACCCTTCTCTTTCTCGCTACTTTCATCCTTCTTATGACCACCGCCCCAGCTGCTGAAGCCCCTTATCGCCACGTTGTTTTATTTAAATTCAAAGACTCAGCTACACCTGATCAGGTTCAGGGCGTGGAGAAGGCCTTCATTGAGCTGGCTAAAAAGGTAGAGACCGTCAAAGGCTTCGAGTGGGGTAACAATGTGAGCCCTGAAGGTAAGAATGATGGCTTCACTCACTGCTTCTTGGTGACCTTTGCCGATAAGGCCGGACTGGATGTGTATCTACCACACCCAGCCCACGCTGAATTTGTGAGCCTCTTGAAGCCGACCTTGGATAAAGTCTGTGTCTTCGATTACGTGGCGAAATAAGGAATCACTTCCTCACTTCGTTCACGAACTCTTCCATCAGATCCATGGCCTTGACGATTAAATCAGGAGCCGTGGCATAACAGCAACGTACAAAGCCTTCCCCGGCAGCACCAAAGGCATTTCCGGGCACGACGGCCACGCTCTTTTTCTCCAGTAGTCCGAGGGCGAATTCCTTGCTCGTCAGACCGGTGCTACGAATCTCTGGGAAAGCATAGAAAGCGCCACCTGGATTGAAGCAATGCAGTCCCATGCCATTGAGACGACTGACGATGATGTTTCGGCGCATTTCGTAGCTTTGACGCATTTCTTCATAGGCTGAAGCGCCCATTTTAAGAGCTTCAATGCCTGCAATCTGACTCATGATCGGGGCACAAAGCATGCAGTATTGATGCACTTTCATCATAGCCTCGCGCAGCGGAGCTGGGGCACAGGCGTAACCAAGCCGCCAGCCTGTCATCGCGAAGGCTTTGCTGAAACCATGCAGCAGAACCGTGCGCTCTCTCATGCCAGGATACTCGACGATGCTTTTGTGTTGGCGATTGTCATACAGTAACTCGCAGTAAATTTCATCGGTGAAGACAAACAAATCATGCTTCACCGCAAGTGCGGCAATCTTTTCCAGTTCCTCCGGCGGCATGATGCCTCCAGTCGGATTGGTGGGAAAATTCAGTGCGATGATTTTGGTCTTCGGCGTGATGGCTTTCTCCACATCAGCGGCCATGAGGGCGAACTGATTCTCCTCCCGCGTCTCGACGACCACAGGCACACCATAGGCCATTTTGATGCTGGGTGAATAAGAGACGTAACAGGGTTCGTGATAGATGACTTCGTCACCAGGATTCAAAACAGCCCGGAAAGCAATGTCGAGCGCTTCAGAAACGCCGACAGTGACAAGGATCTCCGTTTTAGGATCGTAAGTCACGCGAAATTGCTTCTCCACATACTCGCTGATGAGCACACGCAGCGGCTCAAGGCCAAGATTGGAAGTGTAGCTGGTCTGTCCTTTTTCCAGAGAGCGTATAACGGCTTCACGGATTGGCCAAGGAGTGGATTTGTCGGGCTCGCCGACACCGAGCGAAATGACGTCGCTACGACCAATGACGAGCTCAAAGAAATCGCGGATACCAGATCGTGGAAGGTCGCGAATCTGGGTGCAAAGTTTGTTGTGATAGTCCATGTGATTGGGCAAAAACGGTGGCTCAGGACTAAGGACTCACAGGCAGACGTTCTTCGTCAGTGGCTGCATTGACAAGGAAACCCGCCTGCTTGTAAGCTTTCAGCTGGAAATGTGTGGCGGTGGAAAGCACCCCACCGAGAGTGCTGAGTTTTTCAGCAATAAAGTTTGCCACATCGAGCAGGTCTTTGCCCTCCACCAAGATGGCAAGGTCATAACCACCGCTCATGAGGAAGCATTCGCGCACCTGGTCAAATTTAGCAATTCGTTTGGCGAGACGATCAAAGCCGCCTTCACGCTCAGGCGTGATTCGGACTTCCACAAGGGCCGTGACGCCACTCTGACCGGCCTTTTGACGATCCACCACAGCGTTGTATCCCAAAATCGTGCCATCCGCCTCCGCCGCGGTGATACGACGACGAACTTCGTCTTCCGAAAGGCTAAGGATACCAGCCAGCTCAGCCGTAGAGCGGTTGGAATTGAGAGTGAGGAGTTGAATCAGTGGATCCATGGGGATCATAGTTTACGCACACTTCTGAAAACGTGCACGTTTTTGTTAGCGACACCCAGAAGCTTTAGCTTAAACCACTCAGTTGAACCATCCTGCTAGAACTGATGTGAGATAGTGGGAGTCGCAGGGCTTAGCCCCTCACGATAGAAAACGCGCTTTCCATTCTGAACGCGGCAGCCAGCACTGATCTGATTTGCCAAACAGCCGATAGCGATTGGCGGCAATGAAAGTGTAAGCAAAATCGCGCAGATAACGAGGAATGACTTTCAGAAAGCTCAACCAAGACACATTGCCGCCCATGACTTCAGCGAGCTTAAGCGCTGCGTCACTTTTTAAATAGACCCCTTGGGGGGTAATAAAGAGCATGGACTGCGGCTTAGCAGGATCTAGACCCTGCTCACGGTACAGCTTAGATCCGTGCTCTGACTGGATGGAACAGAAGTGAATGAGGCGACTCTGATCATGCCGCAGCACAAACTGAACAGAAGCTGCGCATAGATGACAGACGCCATCAAAAAGCAACAAATAAGGACAGCTAGGCTCAGCCAACATGAGTGCGAAAATCACGAGTACCAGAAACCGAAAACATCCAGAGTAGATAGGCGATCCGTGGAGTGGCGAGGCTCCAGTGGTCGGTCTTGGTCAAAATCACGACAAGACATAGGCAGGAACAGACAATGACCATGGAAGAGGGATCGATCAACCCTGTACGTGATCATGGCAACTTCTTGAAGACCATCTTGCCAGAAAGAATCGGTGTCGTCGTGACCAAGGTGGCATTGTCAGCGGTAGGAAGTTGCGGCAGCATGAAATACCCCACTCCTTCATGGGTATTTGCCACATTATTTGGAATAATGAGTCCCTGGAAGGTGACTGAACGCAAAATGGGGTTTGGCGTAAGTGGTGCGATAGTTCTCATATTTGGATCTGAGAGAGAGAACCTGCCTGAGATGGCCCCAGTCGTGCGGGTGGGAGTGATACCCGTCTTTGCCTGATTGCTGCCAACGACGACGATCGTATTCGTGGCCGTCACAGCAACCTCTAGATCGGGATTCAATGATGCCCCTGCCCCAGATGGGAAATTAGCAGCGAGACCACCTTGCGTGAAGACCACTTCAGCATTTGCCGTGGTTGGGGTCGGCGCCGCAGCGGGTGCACCACTGATTTTCAAAAGCGTGGTTGGAGGCACATAGCGCCCGCCAAAAGCTTCCAATTCGACTGGAGTGATAACAGGTGTGCCAGACAATCCAAAACCAGCGCGGTAGGTGCGTGTGGAGATTGTCGCTGAAACGGCTGCAGGATTTGCAGGACGCACCCAATCCAGTCCTGTGCTGGTCAACGTATTGTCTTTCGAGTCATCAAGGGGTCCAAGACCCAACTGAAGCCGCCCACGCATGGAGCCTCTACGAGAGGTCGCATAAAGAGTTTGGAAGAAGAGCACTTGTCCTGTTGGACCAACAAAAGTCCCACCGGTGAGTGTCTCCCCATCTGGCGTGCGACCTGCCATCGTCAGTGTTCCTGCCGCTGCGACGGTAAAACTACCGTAACCGTTGCCTTGAGGAACACTTGGGTTAGCGATATTCGGATTGGCTGCAGAATTAACTTGAGCTGGCAACTGGATGCCAAAGTTGTAAAGCCCAGCATAGGCAAAAGCTGAATCAACAATTGGCGTTGCTTTTCGAATCTGCTTCCACCCACTCACGGGTGCTGTCACGGTGCTAGTCGCAGTAATCACACTGACCTGCCCCGAGAGAAGATTCTTGGTAGTGTCATCAATCGTAAACGTGAGTGTGAGCGGCGCCAAGATCAGCCCTCGGGATACGGTGACAGTGGCCGTGTAAGGAGGAATGGCTGAAGGCGTGGGCGAGGAACTGATGCCGAAGCCAAGCCAACCGGTAAACTTGTGGTTAAGAACGCCCATGGTTAGAGAGCCGGAGAAAGCTCCCGTCGCCTTGGTCACGGTTAGATCGATACGTCCGCCCAGATTCTCATTCAAATTGGGTTCACGATCAATGAGACCCGTGTAGGTGCCATCCAAACCAGTCGGCACATCGACAATGGTCAGAGTCACGGAAACGCCCGCTGGATTCGGCAGAACACCATTTGTGGCTGCGATCAGAACATTGGTCACACTAGCCTTTGTCGGGACACCATTAATGATGCCTGTCTTGGCATCGATTTTAAGCCCAGCTGGCAAAGTCTTGGCGGTAAACGTTGTGGGCGCCTTGGTCGGGTCAGCGTCCACACTGATCTGATAAAAGTAATTCACCCCGACAACCCCAACGGGCAAGGTTTGAACAGGCGTGACTGAGGGAGCTGCCGTAAAGACCCTCAATTCCGTTGTTCCACCGATCAAAACACGGTCATTTGCTGGAATACCGTCAAAATCGAATTCAGTCACTTCACAGAAATAGTATCCGCTATCCGCTGCGGCAGCCCCAGTAATAGTAAGCTTTGCTGTCGCCACGTTTTTGAATTTTGTGACCGCTGACGGGGTGCTGTTTACCAGCAGTTCTGGGTTCGTGAGATTGCTGTCAGCAGATCTTTTCCATTGATAGCGCAGAGGCAGCGTTGTGGCACTGCTTGCCGCTTTCACCTCGATGGTTGTTGTGCTTGTGGCCGTTCCAAGACGGATCGCTTGGATGCGCGCAGGTGAAAAATCTTCAACGACCGCAAGATGGGCAGAGTCACTTGTGCCAGTGCCCGGCAAGGTTGCCGGACTCGAATTGATAAATTGGGCGGTATAAATCCCCGCATTGGTTAAAGCAGCCTTGAGAAGCAAAGGGTTTGTCACCGCCCCAACCGCGGCTGTGCCATTTCTGCGCCATTGAAGAACCAAAGGCTTGGGTGTTGCGGAAACCCCAGAGGCAGAAAGGGTAACAGGCGCACCTACTTTGACAAAGTGAGCAAATGCAGGCTGGGCCGATACCGTCGTTTCTTTGCTGCAATCCGCGGACAAATGAATCACAAATGCAGGAATGTCAGGGTCCGAACTTAGAACCGTCAGTTTAGCCACGCGCTCACCACCTTCCTTTGGCTTGAAGGTCACGACCACTATAGGAGTTTCCGTGTTTGCGATAGTAGTCGGCGGCTTCATAGTGACCGTGAATTCAGCCGCATGAAGACCACTGATGAGAGCCGTCACATTTCTTAAATTGTTGATGCCGCTATTTTTGATCGTCAAAGTCAGGGTGGAACTCTGACCAAAAACCACAGGAGGTACCGGATTAGGCGTGAAATCGACTTGAGCAGAGCCATTGCTTGGCAATGAAACCGTCGTAGGATATTCAATGGAAATCTTGGGCGCAACGAATGCAAGTCTGGGTTCATCACCAAGAGCTGCATCTGCGGCAGAAAAAATCAGATTCGCTTTGAAGGCAAAAAGACTGGAGGGATTGGAGGAATTGCCTCCCGGTAAAAAATCCGAGAGTATGCGGGTCCCCGCGGTTGTGCCATTCGACATCCAGATTTCGCGTCCGAGTAACTCATCGTTCGCAGCAAAAGCGACCACGTCATTGACGACGGTCAAATGCTGAATGTTGGCTGAGCCTGGTCCAGTAACCAACCCTGTACGGGAGCCTGTGCTAACCATGACTGGTCCTGTCGTGCCAAGGGTCCAGAGCTCTCGGCCATTAATTCCGTCATCGGCCAAGAAGAATAATTTCCCATTCACATTTCGCAGTTCAGTCGGATTAGATCCAGTAAACTCCACCGTATTGAGATCTTTGACCATTTTGGTTCCAGCTTCCGAACCACTGGACTGCCATAGCTCCTTACCGTGGGTTCCATCATCAGCCACAAAATACAGCAGATTGCCCACAACCGTGAGATAGGCTTTAGGCGTCAAATCCGTGAAGGCAGTATCATCGATAGCGTCTCCTTCTAGAGGATAGATATTTTTAAGGGCCTTTGTGCCTACTTCAGTTCCGTCACTCACCCAGATTTCCCGACCCGTGTTTTGTAAGGCATCATTGATTGACCGGCCCGTCGCTACAAAAAACAATTTATTCCCGGGTCCTACCACGAATTCCTTGGGGTTTGAGGAGTTAGTGCCCCCATTGTTAATATCCTTCACCTGCACTGTTCCAGCTTCAGTGCCATTCGTTTTGTAAAGTTCACGTCCAAGATTAGGACCCGTAGCTGCAAAATAAACGGTTGTTCCGATGGCAGTAAAACCATTGGGATCTGAGGAACTCTCTAAATTTGTATTGATTTCTTTGACCTTAACCGCATTTCCAACAGCGCCGCTAGATTTCCACAGCTCTTTGTTTGGGGTGGGCACACTGGAGTCATTTGCAGAAAAATAGAGTGTCGGATCAATGCTGAGAGCCTGCGTTAAAGATGTGTTCGGATTCCAATACAAGTCCGTCACCGAAGAATCTCCTGAATCATTGATTTTTTTCAACATTTCCACAGTGTTTCCATTCACGACATACAGCTCGCTCGTTGTCCCTGTCGGACTGGCAGTGAAAAAGAAGCGCCCGCTACTTCCTGAGGTAAAGTTTGTCGGATTCGAACTATCCGTTCCCGAGGCGATGTTCTCGAGGAGCGTGGTTCCGTTCTCCGTGCCATCCGTCATCCATGGCTCTCTACCCTGAGCACCTGAAAAGCTTGAAAAAGCAACGCGACCATCGGCTAACTGAGTGAAATTTTGACTTTCCGATCCTGCCGTTGCTTGGCGAAACCTTTGCACACGAACCGTAGCCTCATCGCTTGCTCCAGGTGTTTGCCAGAGTTGGTCATCGCCAAGCATGGAATAAAGGGTATTGCCCATGACCGTTGGCTTTCTAAACGCAACGGCAGTCCCAACGGGTTCATCATCACGACCGGGCTCAGTCACAAAATCTTCAATCACCACCGTGCCGTTTGTAGTGCCATCCGTGCGCCAAAGGATCAATTGCCCATTCACTTCTTGAGTGAACACGACCAGATTAGCCCCCAGGTTGGCAAAGTTTGATAACACTGAGTTTCCGCCATTCGTCTCTGCAGGAGTGATGTCCTTCAGCAACGAGGTTCCATCCGCCGTGCCATCACTTTGGTATAACTCTTCACCTGCCACCGTTCCATCAGTGGCTGTAAATACGACGCGATTCGAGGAGGTGGTTCCGCTCAATACGACAATCGGCGTTAGATTCGCAATGTTGGATGAATCTGAACCTGGATAGACATCCTTAACCAAGCTGGTATTATCCGCATCAAGTGCCGAGGTTGTTGACCATAATTCTGGGCCTGCATCCACCGTTGTTGCCACAAAGAAAAGTGTTCCGGAGGTGGGAGATCCTGAGATGGTTAGCTGAGCAGGATCCGAACTGGCCGCATCGATCACGATGTCTTCGACCAAAGACAATGCTTTGAAAGCAACGTCAGCACTAAACAATTCTGTTCCAACTGGATCACCATCTGAATTAATACCTGTCGCGACAAAACAAAGTTTACCTCCAAACACTCTGAAATCACGAAAACCCCAAGGCGCCCCTTCAAACGTAGTAGGCGGCACACCGAGCCCTGGGTCCGTTGGAATTGATCCCGTGGAAGGAATGTTGAATAATTCACTCCCGAACGAAGCTCCCCTAGTTGCGGTTAAAATGAGCGAACTGGCATTAAAAGAAACCAGATTGTCTATCTCACTGCCTTGACTACCAGCATTGATGTTCAGGGCCAGAACAGCTCCATCAAGCACCCCTCCACTCGTCCTTTTTGTCCTCCACAATTCCTTGCCGTTTATGTTATCAAAACCCTCGAAATAAAGATTGCCATTAACGCTGGTCAATTTTTCAGGCCCTTGGCCAAGATCATATGGAATGTCCTGCACCATCTTGGTGCCACTTGCAGTCCCATCACTGTTCCAGAGGTCGATGTTACCTTCCGCATCTTTAGCGGTAAAAAAGAGAGAACCAGGGATGGTGGCCGAGGATACAGCGATAAGACTTTTAGGCTCTGATCCCTGATTTCCAGGCAAGATATCTTTGACAACAGACGGCGTCAAAGCAAGTGCAGCGCTGTTAGCGACGCCATCATCACCACCCAAATTGTTTGGAACACCCACAATCGTCGTTGTCACACCTGCAGAGGTCACTTTGCGAAGCACGTGGTTCTGAGTGTCTGCCACATAAACATTGTTCAGGCCATCAGCCGCAATCCCTGCGGGGGCACTGAAGCGAGCCGAGGTTCCGGTCGCATTTAAATACCCAGAAGCACCTGCGGAACCCGCCAGAGTCGTCACGACACCTGTCGTAGTCACCAGTTGACGAATCGTATGATTCCCAGTGTCTGCGACAAAAAGATTACTCCCGCCGCCCAAGGCAAGAGCCTCAGGATTAGAAAACCTTGCCACGGGTCCGGTGCCGTCTGCTACGCCACTGGAGCCCGCTGTGCCTGCCAAGGTAGTCACTGCGCCAGCACCGCTGATTCGGCGGATGGTATGATTACCGGTATCGGCAACAAAAACCTCTCCTGATGAAGACCTGACAGCAATACCCCGTGGTGAAGAGAAGCGAGCCGCAGCACCAGAAGCATCCGTCGATCCAGTAACTCCCGCGCCGCCAGCAAAAGTTGAGACCACGCCTATGCTTGTGATTTTTCGTATCAGATGGTTTCCCGTATCTGCAACGAAGATATTGCCGCCACCATCAATACCGATACCTTCGGGAGAATTAAAACGTGTGTTAGCACTACCATTATCAGAACCTGATTGTCCTGGCGTACCCGCAAAGTCCGATACGATTCCCGCAGGTGTGATCTTACGAATCACGTGATTGGCTGTGTCTGCGATAAAATAATTTCCTGAGCTATCGAAAGCAATGGCCTTCGGTGAAGAAAGAACCGTCGCCAAACCAATACGATTGGCAAAGCCTGATCGGCCTGCCTGACCCAATCGCGTTGTAATGGAACCTGCGGCTACGTTGAATTCCCGGATCGTATGATTCCCTGTATCTGCGACAAAGACGTTTCCCGCAGAATTCAGAAACAATCCTTGCGGGGAATTCAATTTCCCAGCCACATTCAAGCTCCACAATTCAGAACCGACAACCTCATCATCCGTAGCAAGGTAGAGCCGATTCCCGACCACAACCATGTCCTCATTATCAATCGGGCTTGGCTCTAAGGAGGTCGTATTAACGTCCTTGATGGTTTGGACATCTTGGCTCCAACCACTGATCTTGCTCAGCTGTAGGCTGAAACAGATCATCAAAATGAAGGGGGGCAATATTTTCATAATTGTAGTGACAGCGTATTGACATCCTTAAACAAAGGCAATTCTAAAATACAAAGCGTTCAAAGCGACCTGCCTTGTTTTCACGATTGGCTTTGACCCACCACCTCTCGCAAATGCTCAATGTGTATCTTTGACTCCGCTCTTGCCCAAGAAACGATCTGCGTCCATAAAAGCGGCCCCACAATGAGTCGCTCTTACAATCTCGCAGTCCTACCCGGTGATGGCATCGGTCCAGAAGTCATGGCTGAGGCCATCAAAGTCCTTGACGTCGTCGCCAGCCGATCAGGTCTTTCCTTCTCCTACAATCACCAACTCGTCGGTGGCGCAGCCATTGATGCCGTGGGCAAAGCATTACCAGCTGAGACCATCGCTGCCTGTGAAGCAAGCGATGCGATCCTTTTCGGCAGTGTCGGCGGTCCTAAATGGGAAAAACTCCCACCTAACGAGCAACCAGAACGCGGTGCCCTGCTGCCTCTGCGCAAGCATTTCGGCCTCTTTGCCAACTTACGCCCCGGTATTTGCCATCCAGCCCTGACCAGTTCCTCACCGATCCGTGCCGATCTAGTGGAAGGTGGCTTTGATGTTCTCTGCGTTCGTGAACTCACTGGTGGCATGTATTTTGGCCAGCCAAAAAGCCGCACTGTTCTGGCTGATGGTGACATTGAGGTGATCGACACCATGGTTTACAAGAAGAGCGAGATCGTCCGCATCGCCCACGTCGCCTTTAAGGCAGCGCAACTGCGCCGCAAGCACGTCACCAGCGTGGACAAGGCCAATGTGCTGACCAACTCCGTCCTCTGGCGTGAAACGATGACCGAAGTGGCCAAAGAGTATCCAGACGTCACTCTTGCTCATCTTTATGTCGATAATGCCGCCATGCAGCTGATCAAAGCACCCAAAAGCTTTGATGTGCTTGTGACGGAAAACTTGTTTGGCGACATCCTGAGTGATGAGATGGCCATGATCTGCGGCAGTCTTGGCATGCTTTCCAGCGCCAGCCTTGGTAAACCTAAGGGAGATGGTCTCTATTTCGGTCTCTTTGAGCCAAGCGGCGGCACCGCCCCTGACATCGCTGGCATGGGTATCGCCAACCCAATCGCCCAGATTCTCTCCGTGGCACTACTGCTGCGTTTCTCGCTAGGCTTGGAGACAGAAGCCGTTTCTATCGAAAACGCGGTCAAGAAAGTGATCGATAACGGCCTGCGCACAGGTGACATTTTCAGTGGTGCCTCAGGCACACGGAAAGTGAATACCGCTGAAATCGGCGCAGCCATTGTTGCTGCTCTATAGCGCAAAGCGCAGCGATTGTATCCATTCGACGACCGTTGAAACGCGGTCGTCGAGTTACACGTGGATACGAGCTTGCCAAGTGCAGGGATAGCCGCGAAAAAGAGCTAGCTCACACTGATTATGCCTGAACCGCTTTCGTCCGTCTTTCCCTCAGTTGAAGAGTTGGGGAATAGTCTGCTGCAATACGAGATCCAAGAGCAAATCCAGGAGGAGACCGAAAGTGCGGTTTATAAAGCGCGGCAACCGGCCCTAGACCGCCAAGTCATGATTCGGGTGCTGACAGAGCCAGCGGCAGAGGCCGCCACTCGTCTCATGCAGCGACTCAGATCCAGAGCTCGCTTAGTTCATCCTCGAATTGTCGCTGTCTATGACTTTGGCCGCACGCATGCAGGCCATTTATATTTGATCACTGAGCATGTGGACGGGCGCCTTTTGTGCGATCTAATCCACGAGCGACAAATCACTCCAAAACTAGCCTACACCTTGGCGCTACAACTTTGTGATGCGTTAAGTTTAATTCATGAGAACAACACCATTCATGGCGCTCTGAATACACGCACCCTGCTCGTAGATCACGAGTGGCAGATGAAACTTACGGGTATCGGCATGGCTGAGAATGAAACTGGCGAACTTTCGTGGCTGCATGAAGCCCAATCATCTATTGAAGACGACCTCTATGCCCTAGGTGCCGTTCTTCATGAAATGTTCGGCAAAGAACCACTGCCAGTGGATGCCCGCGTATCGCGAAATCTACCTCCAACGTTTGCGGCGGTCATCCGCCGCTGTGTTCACCCTGAAGTTGCACGGCGCTTCACCAGTGCGACTGAAGTGAAAGAGGCGCTAATCGGCGCATTGCGCTCTGAAAAACAAAAGGCACTACCAGCGCTCGTTCCCGGCGCATCCCCTGCCCCAATCGTCCCAGCTGCCGAGCCTTCCGCACCAAGCCTGACCAAGCCACCGCGCTATGTTCAGATTCGTCCACCCACGCCCGTGCAGCGTACCCAGCCAAGCTTTGCTAAAAAGTTAGACGACTTCCTTTGGGCCTGCCTGAGGGCTAGCTTACACCTCATGATCTTTGCTGTGGCTGCAGGCATCCTATTTGTTTCATACCTGCTCAAAGATAAAATCATCATTGGTGACCAAGATTCGGCCACTGAAGAACCCGCTTTTCCAGCAGAGGTCTTGGGCAAGCTGCCAGATGCTCCCATACTGCCTGAATCTACTAGTATACCCATGTCAAAGCCCATCGAACTGCCCGCAGCCGACCCTGTTGCAGCGCTCAATGCTGATTACCAGACTGCCGTGCAGAACGAGGCAAGTGCAACTTTGGAAAAAGTCCGACTTGATGATCTGCCCTTCATCCAAAAAGAACTACTACGCATTCAAAAGGGAGAGCCACTACCCGCAACGGACGACGCGGATATCCCAGCCTCGCTAAAACGCCTGCGGGACGACTACCGTCGTAAACGCGCAGCGATAGGACCCTAACTGTACAAAGAATCCTCATGACCATGAAGCCTCTGTTTCTCACACTTCTTTTAGCCGCCACTCAGATCACCCAAGCTCAGGACTGGCCTGAATGGCGCGGGTCAGGCGCTCAGGGGATTAGTTCAGCCAAAGGACTACCAGAAACGTGGAGCGAGACGAGTGGGGTCCACTGGAGAAAAGAACTCCCGGGGCGTGGTCACTCTACACCCATCGTCGTCGGTAATCATCTGTGGCTAACCACCGCAATCGAAAAAACGGCCAGCACCGATCAGGCAAAAACCAAACTTGCTAGTAACACAGGTGACCAACCTTTAACCGTGCTGGAATCCGTCAGCCTTCACGTCCTCTGCGTCGAGAAACTCAGCGGCAAGATCCTGCATAACCTCGAAGTCCTGAATGTCAAAGATCCTCAATGGGCACATACCCTAAACAGCTATGCCTCTCCCAGCCCTTGCATTGCAGCAGGACGTCTCTACGCCCATTTTGGTAGTTTTGGCACCATCTGCATGGACACCTCTAACCAGGCAATCTTGTGGAAAAATCAGGAGCTACACATCATGCATGAAAACGGCCCTGGCTCCACGCCCATTCTGCATGGCAAACATCTCATCGTCCACTTTGACGGCAGCGATCATCAATTCATCGCCGCCTTTGATATCAACACAGGAAAGGTCGCCTGGAAGACAGCCCGCAGCGGCAGCATGGACCCACGCCCACAACAACGGAAAGCTTATGGCACACCACTCATGGTCACCATGAATGAGCAGCCAGTCGTCGTCAGCCCTGCCGCTGATTGGGTTTACGGCTACGAGCCAGAGACAGGCAGAGAACTCTGGAAAGTAGCTTATGAGGGCCTTGGATTTTCCATGAGCGTCTGCCCAGTGGCCGATGCTGATCGTGTCTATATCAGCACTAGCTTTGGGAAATCACAAGTCATCGCTCTCAACTACAAAGGCCTTAAATCACCTGAGATTGCCTGGAGAAATAACAAGAACGCGCCTAAGATGTGCTCACCCATTCTAACCAACGATTTACTTTTTTACATCGATGATGGCGGCATCGTTAGCTGCATTGATCCTAAAACTGGAGAGGCTCACTTTCGCGAGCGGCTCGGCGGAAAGTTCAGTGCCTCGCCCATTGTCGTAGAAGGAAAAATTTACTGCGCCAGCCGTGAAGGAGTGGTCACCGTCATCGCAGCTGAAAAGACCTTCAAAATTCTTTCTCAAAACACCCTTGATGGCGCCCTCATGGCCAGCCCAGCAGCCGTCGATCACACGCTTTATTTGCGCACTGATAAAGCGCTTTACCGCATTGAAAAATAGCCTTTCCCTTGACCGACCATGACCCCAGCTTCCAAAAAATTTCTCTTTGATCTCCTCTGCACGCCAAGCCCGACTGGCTTTGAATTCCGTGGTCAGCGCAAGTGGGTGGATTACACCCGCCAGTTCTCTGATCGCGTCGAAAGTGATGCCTACGGCACCGCGTGGGCCACCCTGGAAGGTTCCAGCAAAAAGCCCAAACGCCTCATGCTTGAGGCGCATGCGGATGAGATCGGCTACATGGTGAAATACATTTCTAAAGAAGGCTTTATTAGCATCGATCGGGTCGGTGGAAGCGATGCAGCGACAGCGCGTGGACGCCGCGTGGATATCCTCGGTGATAAAGGAACAGTGCGCGGCATCATCGGAAACATCGCCATCCACATCCGCGAAGATCGTGAGAATGAAAAGGCACCCAAAGTGAATGAACTCTGGATCGACATCGGAGCCAGCAACGACAAAGAAGTCGCCAAGGCTGGCATCAGAGTTGGGCACCCAGCCGTTTATTCCGACACTGTGGAGGAACTTGGGCCTCATCGTTTGTTCGGTCGTGCCTTGGACAATCGAGTCGGCGGCTTCATCATTGCCGAAGTTATGGCTCGACTCAGCAAAGCCAAGAAACGCGTTCCTTCCACCCTCATCGCTGTCAATGCGGTGCAGGAAGAAATCGGTGGCAATGGAGCCAAGATGGTTGCTCATCGTCTGATGCCAGATGTAGCTATCGTCCTAGATGTCACCCATGCCACCGATACACCGACCGTAAACATCAAGCGCTATGGCGAAATCACACTCGGTGGCGGCCCCAGCCTGACTCACGGCAGTGCCAATCACATTGAAATCGTTCAGAGGCTCATTGATGTGGCAGAAAAAAAGAAAATCCCTATCCAGCATGAGTCCTCCTCACGATTCACGGGCACTGATACCGACGTGATTTTCACCCAGCAACATGGCATTCCTAGCGCACTCGTTTCCCTACCACTACGCTACATGCATAGTGTGGTCGAAATGGCCGACCTCCGGGACATAGAAAGTGTGATCCAGCTTCTGGTTGCCTTTGCAGAAAGCCTGACGGACAAAGATGAATTCAAAGTGCGACTCTAGCATGTACCTCAGACACCCTGCGGCAATCTGATCCAAAAGCTGGCTCCCCCGAGTTCACGATTATTCACGCCCACCATGCCGGAGTGCGCAGTGGCAATCGCCCGCACTAGGCTAAGTCCTAGACCGATTCCAGGATGCCTCGAAATGGCAGCACTACCGCGATTGTAGCGCTCCCATATCATGTGCATCTCCTCGGGGTGGACCCCGGGACCGGTGTCATCCACACAAATCACGGCCCCCGTGCCTTCGCCATGCCAGTGAACAATAATGCCGCCACCTTTAGGCGTATAAGCCAGCGCATTATCCAATAAATTGGCTACCGCTTGTGTCAGCAACTCACGATCCACATTGAGCATCAGATCAAGTCCCGGCACGACGCTCAGCTTGAGGCCGCGATCCTCAGCAGCCGGCGTAAATAGATCGACTAACTTTTCTAAAAGATCGCTGACAGGTGTGGCCTGACGATGCAATCGCAAAGCGCCATGGTCACCTGCACGAATGGTGAGAATGGACTGAACGAGCTGCGCTGCGCGATCAATCTCCTCCAAACTGCGTGCGGCAGCGTCCTCCGCCAATGGACTATCCGTATGATTATGTAATGCTTCTAGATTCCCACGAATCCGCGCCAACGGCGTGCGCAGCTCATGAGCCAACTGGTCATTCGTGGACTGAAGTTCACGAGTCAGACTAAGAATCTGATCCAAACCCGCATTGATCACCGAAGCCAATGTTTTCAGCTCAGGAATAGCCGTCGGTGCGATCAGACGAACTTCACCTTCTGGCAAATGCAGGCGCTTAGCACTAGCGGTGAATGCTTTGATCGGGTGGATCACGTCATACGAATACCACAGCACTGGCAGCATGGCCACCAGTGCAGCCATAATACCGGCTAACCATAAATGATTCTGAATATTGCTAAGGTAGCGCTCGGCTTCGACACTCGAGAGCCCGAACCAAAGCGTATTTCCATCATGCAGGCGAATGGCCCCCAAACTCAAATGATAAGGTGCCGTATCAAAAGCAATCGCAGACTGCTGGGTATCCCCACGTTTGTGCAGATCCGTAGGGGCCACTATGGGCCATGGATAGTCGCGCATAGCCTCAGACATCTGCTCATAAAGAATGTGTCCAGCCTGATCCATGATGCGAAGACCATTGCTGTCTGCGTGTTGACCAGCAGAAAAGACATCCTGCACACCTCGGAGTCCAGTGTGAGCATAAATGGCGGCATACCCCACCAGATCGTCCAAGATAACGGCCTGATCCGCCCGCCGCAGATCCTGATTCACAGCGGCTCGCACCAAGAAAATCGTCAGAGCGATACTGCTTCCCACAATCAGACCCATGAGCAGTGACAAGCGCCACTGTGAGGGCATTTTTTCAGGCCACAGATTTGAAAACATAGCCTTTCCCTCGGATGGTTTCGATGTGGATGTCGCAGCCGGGAACCTCCAATTTCCGACGTAGTCGGCAAATCATAGCGTCTACCACATTGGTGCCAGGATCAAAGCGGATGTCCCAAACTTGCTCCAGAAGAAACTGCTTGGGCATGATCCGCCCCTCATGATTCATCAGCACCTCCAGAAGGGTCCACTCCCGGGGCTGCAGCTCGACTGTATTTGACTCACTGATGATGCGACGCTTTACAGGATCGAGACGGCAATTCCCGATCTTCCTTTGAGCTGGTTGTGCATGCGTCGCACGCCGATGCAGCGCATCCAGTCGAGCAAGGAGCTCCTCTGCGGCGAAAGGCTTCGTCAAATAATCATCCCCGCCCGAGGCCAATCCGCGCACACGATCCGCGACACTGGCCCGCGCCGTCAAGAAAAGCACCGGTGTACTCATTCCCTCCGCACGCAAACGCTCTACAAGTGTGAAGCCATCCATATCCGGCAATCCCACATCTAAAATAACGGCATCACATTCATGGCTCTTCAACCATTCCAGTGCAGGCATTCCCTTTTCATCCCACCTCAAATCATGTCCCGCATCAGCCATCCAACCAACCATCTGGCGGCCAAGCTCAGGATCATCTTCAACGAGGAGGAGGTTCATAAACAGTCATTCTAGCGCAGATGGATTAATTTAGTGAATACAAAAAACCACCGCTCCACGCTTCGCGAGGAACGGGCTATGAATGAGAAAACGAAGCTCTAAGCCTTAACGCCCTCTTGGCGGAGGAAGTTTTCCACCCAGGTGATGTCGTAATTACCGCTTTGAAAGTCACCAGTCGTGAGGATCTTACTTTGCAGCGGGATGGTGGTTTTGATGCCTTCGACGACGAACTCACCCAGGGCACGACGCATGCGGCTGATGGCGATCTCCCGCGTGGCTCCTGTGACGATGAGCTTGGCGATCATTGAGTCATAATAAGGTGGCACCTCGTAACCAGAATAAACATGGCTATCGACGCGGACACCGCGGCCACCCGAAGTGTACCAGAGATTGATCTTGCCCGGGCTGGGGGCAAAATTACGAGATGGGTCTTCGGCGTTGATTCGACATTCGATGCTGTGGCCACGAGCCTGAGCATTCAGAACATGCTCACTGAGTGGCAAGCCAGCGGCAATGCGGATCTGCTCCTTGATCAGGTCACAACCATAAACCTCTTCCGTGATCGGGTGTTCCACCTGAATACGGGTATTCATCTCCATGAAATAGAAATCTTTGCGGTTATTATCGACGAGAAACTCGATCGTGCCGCAGTTCTCATAACCGATTTCTTTGCAAAGAGCCACGGCTGCGTCTCCCATTTTCTTGCGCAATTCAGGACTCATTTTCGGGCTAGGGCACTCTTCGATGATCTTCTGATTACGACGCTGCATGGAGCAGTCGCGCTCGCCTAGATGCACCACATTCCCGAGACTATCTGCCACGATCTGAAACTCGATGTGATGCGGCTTATCGACGAGCTTTTCCATGTACATAGAGCCGTCACCAAAGCATTTCAAAGCTTCCATAGAGGCAGCCTGGAAGCTGGAGCCGAGGGTAGCTTCATTGAGAACGGGCCTCATGCCACGCCCACCTCCACCAGCCGTGGCTTTGACGATCACGGGGTACCCAATCTTCCGCGCCCATTCCAGGGCTTCTTCTTCGGTGTGGATAATGCCGTCTGATCCTGGGGTGATCGGCACGCCGGCAGCCAGAGCTGTGGCTCGAGCGGAGTTTTTGTCACCCATGCGGGCGATCACCGCCGAGCTGGGGCCGATGAATTTGATTTTACACTGCTCGCAGACATCGGCGAATTCGGCTTTTTCAGAAAGGAAACCGTAGCCGGGATGAATGGCGTCCACATTAGCAATCTCAGCAGCGCTGATGATGCGGCTGATCTTCAGATAACTCTCATTGCTCGGGCCTGGGCCGATGCAGATAGCCTCGTCGGCAAGGTGAACGTGCATGGAGTCCACGTCAGCCTCAGAATAAACAGCGACTGTTTTAACATCGAGTTCTTTGCAGGCTCGGATAATGCGGACGGCGATTTCACCACGATTGGCGACGAGGATTTTTTTAAACATGGAGCAAGTGACTGAAGGCTAAAAGAATGAGGGATATGGGCAGATAGACGCTGGGAAAAGAGGTAGAACCAGAAAGTCTTCTGGATCTCCACTCTCAACAGTCATTATTAGGCCTTGAGCTCAAAGAGCGGTTGGCCGTATTGGACTGGCTTTCCGTCTTCGACCAAAACGCGGGCGATGGTTCCATGCAGTTCAGCCTTGATCTCATTCATAACCTTCATGGCCTCAATGATGCAAACATTGCTATTTTCATCGACCGACTCACCAATGCTGATGAAGGGCTTATCAGTCGGGCTGGCAGCGCGGTAAAAAGTGCCAACCATGGGACTATTGATGGTTGGGCCGACTGGTTCAGTGGTGGCGGCAGGGGCTGATGAAACCGCCGGTGCTGCGCTGGCAGCTGGCGCGGCTGGGGCAGCGTAGGAGATCTGAGCTGGTGCACTGGAGCCCATAGGGAGGTGCTTCAGCAATTCTTTCGCAGCCTGAAAGTCGGACCCGCGGCGGAGTTCGACTTTGGAGCTGTCAGTTTCAAAATTAAAATAGGTGAGGTCGTTCTCTGCCATCAGGGTAACGATCTGTTTGATCTGCTTTAGGTCCAAAGCGGTGGCCTCCTTTTCGTTAGTTTTGTTGTCTTCCATGCTGGTCTGTGGGTGCGTTTAGCAACTTAAGCCTAGCGGCTCTGCTTTGGCTGGCAAGGCCAAATAGCATCCCAAAAAGTGCTCAATTGAACAAAAAAAGGCGCAAAGTTCGCTCAAATCCGTTAAATGACCTTTTTCTCATCTGATGCAAACCCTTGCCCAACTCCACGAGCACTGCGGATGATGCAGTGGCCGATCGCATTCTTGTTCAATTCTTTTGGCGGTTGCGACAAGTGCTAATTCAAAGATTGACTCTCTGAGCACTAATCCACGTGCCAGACTTTGATCGCCAAACTATGAAGCTCGACAACCTTCCCTCGGTACCCATCGAGAAGATGAAGTGCCTTCAAAATACGGTAGCGGAGTGGTAGCTCAATTCTGCTGGAATGATTTGAAGATCGTCCATCAAAAGTCTGCTGCCGTTGTCTTGGCTCCAGGTCGGGCCGCTATGCAGCGCCTGATGGCGCGAATGCTTGCTGTCTTCTCTTCGACCCCCAAAAGCTTAGTCATTGGACCACGACGGGAATGACTCTAAAAAAAAGGGTCACGCCGGCGAAGGCATGACCCTTGGGAATTCGATCAGGGCTGGAAAACTAGACCGTCTTGGCAGCGGCCACCGCAGCAGCGGCCTTTTGAGCCTGCTCGTGAGTATCAAGTACCTTGCGCTTGAGACTCTGACCAGTCTTCGTTGCATACCAGAGAACGAGAGGGCTAGCGATGAAGATCGAGGAATAGGTGCCCAGAACAACACCGATCGTGATCGGCACCGCAAACTCAAGCATGGCAGGATTACCAAGGAACAAGAGGACGATCATCGGAGCTAGAGCGGTCGGACCGGTGAGGAGTGTACGGCTGAGGGTCTTGCAAATCGCCTCATTCATCAAATCTCGGATCGATCCAGAACCACCACGCTGGATGGTCTCACGAATACGGTCAAAAACGACGATGGTGTCATTGATGGAGTAACCGGCAATGGTCAGCATGGCACCCACGTGAATGAGGCTCAGCTCCTGACCGAACAAAACGCAAAGTCCAGGAACCATCAGCACGTCATGAGCTAGGGCGACAACGGCACCGAGAGCGAAGGCGAACTCGTAACGGACGAGCAAGTAGAGGAAGATGAAGACGAGAGCTACAGCCAAGGCAATGAGAGAGGTCTTTGCTGACTCGCTTCCAATCACAGCTCCAACGCGTTCAGTTTGGCCGCCTAGGATGGCGTCACCGAATTTGGCTTTGACGGCAGTCTCGATCGTCGGTCCGGCTTCGAATTCGCAACGAATAGCAATGACATCACCACCCGTGGCGCTGCCTTTGCGCTGAGGGTAATAGCTGCCGATTGGCTGCCCATTGTCCAATTTTAATCCTTTAAGTGCAGCATCGAGATCGGAATCGGCAATATTTTTGCCCTGCTTTAATTCCAGATGAACCATGCCGCCGCCGCGGAAGTCGATCCCAAAGCTAGAGCCGCCTTTGTAAGCCAAGGTGGCGAAGGAGATAGCCGTGACGACAAGAGACGCAATGATGAAGGTAGGAGCTTTCGAAAGAATATCGAAAACCTTGTCTGGAATGATCTTGGTGGTCTTAATGTTGGTCAAGATGCCTTTGTCGATCACCCACATGAAGATGACGCGGGTCACAATCAAGGCACCGATCATGGAGGAAAGCAGACCAATCATCAGAGTAATGGCAAAGCCTTTGACCAAACCACCAGAAATCACAAAAAGGATGACGGCTGAAATCAGTGTCGTGATGTTGGAGTCAGCGATGGCAGAGAAAGCCTTGTCATACGCAGCTTCTAGAGCACCGGCAAGCGTGCGTCCGGCTTCCATTTCTTCACGCAGACGTTCATAGATCAGCACGTTCGCATCCACCGCCATACCGATAGTGAGCACGATACCAGCGATACCAGGCATGGTCAGTGTGAACTGGAAAAGTGCCATGCCACCGAACAGGATAGCTAAGTTGATGACCAGACCGACAATGGCGATGAGACCAGCGAGTCGGTAGATGGCGAGCATGAAGAGTGTGGTCATGGCCAGACCTGCGATTCCGATCCACTTACCTTGATCAATGGAAGACTGCCCATAGGAAGCGGAGACAGAACTTTCCGAGAGAATCTGCATGGGGTTTTCCAGCGGATTTTCGAGAAGAGTGGCCAACTGAAAAGCACTCTGCTGATTGAAGTTGCCCGAAATAACGGCTGTGCCGCCAAAGTGGTCGGTCTGAAGGGTCGGTGCAGAAATGATCTCGCCATCGACAATAATGGCTAATTGACGACCCTTGTTAACGGCAGCGATATCATCAAAAAGCTTGGAGCCTTCGCTATCGAGGTTGAGGTAAACTTTCCAGCCTTCCGCATCTGTATTGGCAAAGGCGCTGGAGACATATTTACCTTCCATGTCTGGACGGTTACGCGCCAACTCACTGCCACGATTGGGGAGGTCTTTGCCTTCCTTGTCTTTTTCAGTTTTGTATTTGAACTCTTCCCAACCCGGTTCTTTCACCCCACCATTGGTTTTGATCTCGGCCAGCTTGGACTGGCTACTTTCATGCACGATTCGGAACTCAAGGTGAGCTACTTGGAGGATCTTTGTTCGCACATCAGCAAACTCTTCTGCCTTCACCCCTGGCATCTGAACGAGGATGCGGTCATCTCCCTGCGGCTGCATGGTCAAATCCTTGGTGCCTTCGGGATTAAGGCGTTTTTCCAGAATACCAATGGCCTGCTGAACAGACTCTGAAGTAACATCTTTGACCGTGCCATCTGCAGCTTTCCCTTTTTGAAGTTGCACGACAAATTCACTTCCACCTTTCAAATCAATCCCGAGCGGGATTTGCATATTTTTCACCGTAATCACGGCAAAGGCGGTCATGAGGAAGATAAGAGCCGTACCAATGAGGCGCTTACTTTTGTGCACCACGGTGCCGATGTAAAACAGAAGCATCAGCAGGATGGCTGCGCCGATCAGGAAGGTGACGATTGGGGACATGAGGTGGGGTTGGTTTTTGGAAATTTAAAAAAGGTAGTGGCGGATCATCACCTCAGAAGCAGTATCATGAGAAGCTTTTTCGCTCGCGGAGGTTAGGCAGTTGTAGCTTCGACGACATCAGATTTTTTACTGACCGAGCCGATGGCGCTGCGCTCATACTCGATCTTAACGTTGTCAGCCACTTTAACCACGACGGTTTTATCTTTGACACTGGTGATGATGCCATGCTCTCCACCGTTCATGATGACTTGATCACCAACCTTCACGCTGCTGATGAGTTTTTCGATCTCCTTCTGGCGCTGGCGCTGTGGGCGGATGAGCAAAAAATACATCATCACAAACATCAGGCCCATGAACCACAAAGGATTGCCCAGACCCGCTGGAGGTGTGCCACCGACAGGAGCTGCGGCTTGAGCGAAGATGGAGGGGAGAGAAAAAAGCATCATGATTCAGGGTTTTCGGAACGGGACTTGTAACGGGAAATGACCTCTGCCCGGAACTCGGCAAAGCAACCTTGTTCGATCGCTAAACGTGCCCTGGACATGAGGGACGCGTAGAAATGCAGATTGTGAAGGGAAATCAACCTTAAACCCAACACCTCTTGCGTGTTTACGAGATGGCGGATGTAGGCGCGGGAAAAGCCCAGACACATCGGATGCGTGTCTTCAGCGATGGGTCGGAAGTCTTTGGCATACTGCGCGTTCCGCAGATTCATCAGTCCTTCATGGGTGAAAGCAGTGCCATTCCGCGCAAGTCGGGTCGGGATCACACAGTCAAACATATCGATCCCCCGAGCGATCAGTTCGACGATCTGCGGGGGTGTTCCCAGACCCATCGCATAGCGGGGTTTATTTTCCGGCAGAATCGGACAAGTCCACTCAGCGATCCGCATCATGTCCTCTTCAGGCTCGCCGACACTCAGACCTCCGACCGCGTAACCAGGGAAATCCATGGCCACCAGTTCACGAGCGCAGCGCTCACGCAGGAGCTGAAACGTGCTGCCTTGGACAATTGGGAAGTGTAACTGAGCTCCACCGCCCGTCTGCGGCCTATGTTGATCCACCCAATCGCGGCAGCGCTGAGCCCAGCGGAGGGTGAGTTCCATGCTCTTTTGAGCCTCATCCTGCGTGCATGGCCAAGGGGTACATTCATCAAAAAGCATCGCAATATCACTACCGAGTGTTGCCTGGATCTCCATGGCAGTTTCTGGCCCAAGAAACATGGGGGTGCCATCGACGTGGTTTTGAAAGTAGCAGCCTTCTTCTTTGATCTTGCGCAGCTTTGCCAAAGAAAAGACCTGAAAACCACCACTATCCGTCAGGATCGGTCGATCCCAGTTCATGAACGAATGAAGTCCACCTGCCTCACGGATGATATCCATGCCTGGGCGAACCCAAAGATGATACGTGTTCCCTAAAATGATCTGCGAGTTCAGAGACCGCAGCTCATCTGGGTGCATGGCTTTCACCGTGCCTTGCGTGCCAACGGGCATAAAGACCGGAGTCTCGATCACGCCATGGGGCGTCGTCAACCGTCCGCGGCGTGCGGAGGAATTCGGATCGGTGGTGAGGAGGTCAAACATCTAACTAGGGCAGAAACGGGCGCCGACTCTGGAGGCGATGCCTGCCTGTGTCAAAAGACACTTCCACGGTGGAGACACGATCCACTCTAAACTTTAATAAAAATACCCCGCTTAAAAAGCCAGCGCACCAGCAGCAGCAGCAGTCCAAACGTCACACAAGCCGTGATCCAAGCCCAACCTTTCCCTGCGAGTTACCTCAGAATGAATGACACCGGATGGAGACCCCACCGGAGATGAGTCAATTAATTCGAAAAGAGTATATGGCAAAGATGCGCTGGCGTTACGCCCAGCGAGGCCGTGAAGGCAAAAGTCGTCTGCTCGACGAGCTGTGTGACGTCTACGGAAAATTGGACGCCCTCGGTGCTGAGCCGGAGGAGAACCCCATTGGCCCAGAAGACCTAGCCCGAACAATGTATCGCCTGCTAGGCATCAACGCCTCCAAACGCCTCGTCCTAGACGGCGTCCGCCCTATCGACATCGTCAATGGCGGACGCCTGATCCAAGAATTGATCGCTTAAAGGATGGCAGCTTATGGCGTGGCATCCGTGACACGGACTCGACCCGAAAGGATCTGCGACGTGAGGCTACCTGGAGATTGCGGCAGGGTGAAATAACCATAGCCAATTCCTGCCCCAGTCACCATATTCCTAACAATGATTCCCGCCCCTTTGGCGGAACGTCGGACAATTTTGACACCTGCACCTGGGTCCGTATCTTCATTAACGACAAAAGATGTCGTCAGGATTCCTGTTGAAGCCGCGAGCGATATGGCTGTTGTCGCTGGATTGGATCCGCTGGTAAAGGTAGGCACAACAAAGGCATTCCGATCCGTCAACCGCACGGCAATGCTTGGATTTTCCGGCTCTGCCTCAACATTGGCACCGGAATAGGTCAATTGCGCATCATTGTTTAAAACATCAACGCCTAGAACATTGACACTTGATGCCGTCGTCGGAGTATAGCGGGCGCCAATGACATTCAGATTCAATGGCCCAAACCCATCTGCATAAGTAAAGCCCGTGGATTGAAAGCGCTTGGTCCACTTCAAGGATCCAGTCACCGTACTTTCCAGATAACCTGATGCAGTGCCCACGGGCGCAGATCCTGCTGAGGTAATCGTTAGACCGTCACTCCAGAGTGAGCCGCCGGTCACAGCATACAGACCGTTATAGATGGCGACCTGACCACTGGGTCCAACAAAGCCTGAGCTGGTGGTAAAGCTCGTTCCATCGGCCAGCTTGCCCGCCACCGTCAAAGTTCCGAGATCCGCCACCGTGAAGGCAGCATAGCCGTCACCCAGAGGATAACTCAAATCACCAGGAACTGCCGCAGGGGCTTCCAGAGCCATGGTATAGTAGCCTTTGTAAAGCAGCGCCTTGCTAGTAGCAGACCATTGGTTCTTCCATCCAGTAAAGCTCGACGTCGTCGTGCCATCGGTGATTTGACCATTTTCTAGCAGCAGTGTGGCGATGTTTAAATCAAACTCCATCATGAGCGTCGGCAAGCCTCGGCGAGGGATCGAGATTGAATTGCGATTGTTAAAGTCAGCACCACCAGAAACTCCCACGTTGAGTTTTCCACCTGTGAAAGATAGGATGGTGCTGCCAAGGATAAGTTTACCGCTGTAGGCCCCGCCTGTTGTGGTCGTCAAATCGATACGCCCGCCGTCCCTGAAAGCCGTATCCAAGGCACTGGATTGAATCACTCCGATGTAGGTCCCAACCAAAGCTCCAACCCCAGTGATCGGCCTGATTTCAAGATCGGCTGTGGAACTCAGCAATGCCTTACCCGATCCATTCGAGGCGGTAATTGTCACCGGATACCTTACGACCGCCGTTTTAGCCAAGCTAGGACGGCCCGTGATTCGACCCGAGAAGGCATCTATTTTTAATCCTGCGGGCAATCCTTTCGCTTCAAACTTATTCGGCGTTATCTCGGCCGTTCCATTTACAGGCACCGTGTAATCATACCAGTCACCGACCATCCCGACAGGTAATACCAACGGTGCAGTGATGACTGGAGGCCCCGTGGTGACCGTGACTTTTTGCACCGCTGATTCCAACATGCCACCTGGAGCTAAAACTTCGCAGGTGTATTCTGCTGTATCTGTGATTTGAAGACCTTTAATTGTCAGTGTTTTCGTTGAACTACCCGCCACAGATGGGGTCACGCCCGACAGGGTATCGGTTGTGTAAGATCCGCCGACTTTTTTCCACCTGTAAATAAGATTATTCCCAGCAGCGATGGCCGTCATCACCACCGTTCCATTTTGGGCTATGACAAAGTGCTTGGTTGAAAGACGATCAACGACAGCCACTTCAGCCTCCGGCGTGCTGGTTTGCGTCCCTGCTGGATTGGTCGTCTTAATTGTGTACTTGCCAGCATCTGTCAGCTTAATGGACGGGATGATTAATGGCACGCTCGTTCCACCTTTGACGGGAGCTTTATTCTTCAACCACTGGTTGACTGGTGGCGATTCAGAGACAACTGCAGCGGTCAAAGTGGCTGAACTATTCATCGCAAAAATAGCATTCGTCGGTGGCGCACTCACCGTTGCTCCAGCGGTCACCTCATGGAGCTTCACCAAATCGCTGCGCACCGTTCCAGCAAAGTTCGTGATCTCGACCCAGTAATCATTTTCATCCGTAGCACTCACCACAGGTATCTTGAAAGTCGGCACATTCGTCCCAATGGGTATCGCAGTTCCAATACCCAAAGCACCTTTGAACCATTGATATTGAGGACTTGTTCCCGTGACCGTGACGGCAAAGGACGCTGGTTTACCTGGCAGGATCGCCTGAAAAACAGGCTGCGTGGCAATGGTAATCGGAGTCACCACAGTCAACAAAGCTCCTGGACTCGATGTCACTGAGCCTGCGGTGCTTGTCACCGTGCAGGTATAAGTCCCAGCTTGGGCCGTCGTAACGCCTCTAGGAATCGTATAGCTAGGGTTTGTCGCTCCAGGAATCGCTACGTTGTTTCTTTTCCACTGATACGTAATCGTTGCCGCGCTTGTGGCCGTGATGGAAAAAGTCACTCCCGTATCTCCTACCACGACCATCTGCGGAGCCAGTGACGGAGAGGTAATCACAGGCAGCGGTCTGAACAGACCATTCAAGGTAGTGCTCATGACGCTGGTGGAACTATTGTACAAACCGCCTCGGCTAAGACCCTTGGCTTGAATATCAAAAGTCCTATTTCCTGGCAACTTCAGCTTATCCAACTTCCATCCAGTGGCCGTCCGAGTACCTTTACCCAGCAGCGTAGAAAACGTCGTCGCGGGAGGAAGGCGCATCCGAAACTCCGCATTTTCAATTTCTGGAGCTGATCCACTGCGTGTCCACTCAACCAGGGAGCCATTATCATCAATGGTAAGAGTGTTTACTGCTGGAACATCCGGTAGGAGCCGAGCAAGGTAATTCTTCGAAGTCGTTCCAATACTCGTAAAGTTTCCTCCAATTATGATTTTACCGTCGTTCTGAGTGGCCAGCGCGTAAATGATGCTGTTTGCTTCCAAGGCTGAGTAATCATCTGCTAGACTCCCATCATTATTGAGAACTGCATACCGGCTTCTACTGATTCCATTTACGTTAGTGAAAGCACCAGCAATGATGATCTTCCCATCCACTCTCGTCTGAACACTCTGGATATAATTGTCCAAAGACACGTTAAAAGTGCTATCTAAAGTTCCGTCCGTATTAAGCCTTGCAAAATAAGATCGATTAGCCCCTCCAATGGAAGTGAAGTCACCAGCAACCAACATCTTGCCATCAGCCTGAAGCGTAATTGCGTAACAGAGATCATTGGGATTTGGGTTAAATGCCGTGTCAAGAGCACCCACAGAATTAACACGGGCCAGATATTTGAATGACATGGCATTCAAAGCGGTGAAGTCACCAGCAATTACGATCTTGCTATCAGGCTGCAAAGCAGCGCAATACACGGTTGGCAGGTAATCAACAGTTCCTAGGACCTTGCTAAGTTTTGGTTGAAACGAGGTCACCAAACTGCCTGAAGAGGTAAGCCTTGCAATTGCGCTGCGTGCGACAGTGCTTCCCAAACCGTTAAAGCTTCCCAGTATAAAAGCTTCATTATTCGGCAATGAAAGCAAATACGGATTTCCGAACCTATAGTCAGCGGTGACTCCGTCATTGTAGCAAACATTAGGATAATTGGATGTTACAAAGTCGCCTTTTTCATTCAATTTGACGATTTTAGGAACATCATAATACTTCGTTTTTAGATAGACCGTGTCGAATCTACCTGCAATCGCTGAAGTGCCATCAAGGAAGCAACTGACTGAATACACGCCAGTGGTGTAATAGTAGTTGTCATTGCTGTTGAACCAGTAAAGATAATTTCCAGTGCAATCAAAAGTCTGATCAACATCGCCATTTTCATTGAATCGAAACATGCTTGTTAAGGCCGGACTTTGATAACGTAGTAAAGCGCGTCCACTCACTAACTTTCCATCTGCTTGTATGCCCATAGCAAAGACACGGCCACCACATAATGGACTGTATGTGGCATCCAATTCAGCCTGTGCAAAGGCACTGAGTGGAGCGAACAAACAAGCAACTGTGAACAAATAGCGAAATGATGAAAAAGAGAGGCAAGGCAGAATTAGTTTCATATTCAATGTGTACAGTTCCTGAATCGATGACCTTATAATGGGCGCTTTGTGGCTCAGACAAAGATAAATCTTAAGTGATTACAAGATGAATCCGTTTAGAGAACACTTCACTGCTTGCGCCTATATTAAACAACAGGAATACAGCGCCTAAAAATCTTAACTTTTTAATTTAAGCTGTTACCTCCCCATGCCGCCAAGAAAGCTCCAATTTTAATGTCTGCACGAATGTGTAACCACCCAGGCTTCTCGTTCTGACGAACGAGCCTAGTTCTAAGCGTTTAGAGGGTTTCCTCAGAAACTAGGGTGTAGCCACTAAACAAGGGCATTGCAAGAGGCTCGCTCAGTTAAGGGCAACCCATTCTTTTTTCATCACCCTAACCTTACACTGCGCTTCTTATCCAGTTTCAGAACAGCACCTGCCTCCCAAGCAGGTTCGGCTTTGGGGTCGTTGAGTTTTTCGCCATTGAGTTGAATGCTGCCACCTTGGATAAGGCGGCGGACATCGCCCCCAGAAAGGGTTTGGTCAAAAACGGATAGGTAGGCATGCTGGACGACACCTAGGACGTCACGTCGATCACTGAGAGTGAGCAATGGTAGTTCAGCACTGGCAAGGTCACGCTTGCTGAAGCGCAGGTCCCAGTCTTCTCGACAATCCTTTGCGGCTTCTTCACTGTGATAGGTGATGACGCATTTGGCAGCAAGCTGCTTCTTAGCTTCCATGGGATGCATCGAGGTATCAAGCACTTCACCTAGCACCAGCAGATAGTATTTAGCCATGAGTTCATCTGGGATGCTCATGAGCTTTCCAAACATCTCTTTTGGCGCATCCGTGAGGCCGACGTAATTGCCAAGAGACTTGGACATCTTTTTCACGCCGTCCAGCCCTTCCAATAGGGGCAGAGTCATGCAGACCTGCGGCTCCATACCTTCCTCCTTTTGCAGGTCGCGTCCGACGAGGATGTTAAAGAGCTGATCACTGCCGCCGATCTCCACATCACTACGCACCACCACGCTATCCCAACCTTGCATGATGGGATACTGCAGTTCATGCAGGCGGACTTCCGTGCCATTGGCCACGCGATTTTTAAAATCCTCTCGCTGCAGCATTTGCTGAAGGGTCACACGGGCATTCAACCGGATTACTTCCATGAATGGCATCTCCTTGAACCAAGAACCATTAAAAACAACTTCAGTCTTGTCTCTATCTAGCACCAGAAATGCCTGCTCCGTGTAAGTCTTGGCATTGGCCAAAACATCCTCATAGGTCAGTGCTGGGCGCGTCGTGGATCGGCCACTTGGATCACCGATCATCGCGGTAAAATCACCAATGATGAGCACAATGTGATGGCCCAACTCTTGAAATTGCCTCAGCTTTCGCAAACCAACCGCATGGCCTAAATGGATATCTGGGGAGGTGGGATCGACGCCTAACTTAATACGCAGAGGCTTCCCACGAGCCAGCTTTTCCGTGAGTTCTTTCTCACTATGAATGGTGACGGTACCGCTTTTGAGGATGTCGAGTTGTTCGGAGACGGGAAGCATGGGAAATAAAAATGACGGATGACAGGCGCACGAATGACGAAAGAATGAGCAAACACAACCCCGCGCCTCGTTTATTCCTGCCTTTTTCGATTCTATGTCCGACTCTACTCCCACACCTGCCCCAGTCACCACACGACTTTCCTGGTGGCAAAATGAAGACTGGCTAGCCGTCCTCGCAGCAGCCCCACTCATCGCAGCCGTGGTTTATGGCTGGAAGTTCAAGCTACCAAGTCTCATTTGGACCAGCGCCGCCGACATCAGCCAAGTCTTTTCCAGTGAAAATCTACTCGCCATCGGCGGGACCTCTGGACTGCTCATTCTATTAGCTAGCGTCGTCCTCTCCGCCACCCTCGGGAAACGCGTGATCGCTTTTTTAGGCGGAGCCTGCGTTGTCTTCGCTCTAGCTTGGCTAGCACAAACCATGGCGGCCAATGCCCAAGTGAAGGCGTTGGGATTGGAGTATGTCGTCTTTGCCCTAGGCCTGGGATTACTCTGGAGCCATCTGCTTCCCACGCCCGACTGGCTGATGTCCGCCGTGCGCACGGAGTTTTTCATCAAGATTGGCATCGTCATTTTAGGAGCCAACATCCTCTTCCCTGAACTCATGAAAGCAGGTCTGCCCGGCCTGATCCAGGCGGCTCTTGTCATCCCTGTCATCTGGCACATCACCTTCCGCCTAGCCCGCTGGCTGAAGGTGGACGACGAGTTTGGTGTCATGCTTTCCACCGCTGTTTCAATCTGCGGCGTGTCTGCTGCCATCGCTGCCTGTGGGGCCATTCAGGGGGATAAAAAGAAGCTCTCTTATGTCACCTCCGTGGTTCTCCTGTGCGCCGTCCCCATGATGATCCTCATGCCCTGGCTGGTCAAATGGATGGGCCTGAATGAAGCCGTGGCCGGTGCATGGCTTGGTGGCACCTTGGATACCAGCGGTTCTGTCTTAGCAGCGACCGAGATGGTCGGCGAGATCGCCTCAAAAACTGGCGCGGTCGTCAAGCTCTCCCAAAACGTGCTTATCGGTGTTGCCGCCTTTTTCATCTCCATCTGGTGGACCATGCGTGAACGCGGCAGCAATCCAAATGCCCCGCGTCCGAGCGCTGGAATCATCTGGGAGCGCTTCCCCAAATTTGTCATCGGCTTCATTGCCACTTCCCTCGTGTTTTCATTCCTGCTCATGCCAGAGTCGGTCAAAGCGGTGGAAAAGCCCCTCAAAAGCCTACGTGAAATTTGGTTTGCCGCCGCTTTTGTCTGCATCGGGCTGGAAACCAGACTCGGAGACCTCTTCAAACTTGGTGGAGGCCGCCCTGCACTCGCCTTCCTCGGCGGTCAATTCGTGAATGTCCTCTGGACGCTGCTACTCGCTTGGCTGCTGTTTGGAAACATCCTCTTTCCCGCCAAGTAACGGCATGCAGCCCGTGGCACTCATCACTGGCGGATCAGGCCATCTCGCAGAGGCCATCCGCACTGAGCTCGAAAGCCAGGGCTGGATTGTCTATAGCCCATCGCGACAGGAAATGGACGTCACAGATCAAACCCAGGTGCAGCGTGTTATCGGTGCCTTGGGTCAGCTAGACCTACTCATTCACAATGCAGGTATCACTCGCGATTCCCTGCTGTTGAAGATGTCTGAGGCTGAGTTTAGCGATGTTCTCAACGTACATCTTAAAGGCGCCTTTCTCTGCTCGCAGGCCGCTTTGAAAATCATGGTCAAAAAGCGGCAGGGTCACCTAATCCAGATCGGCTCCTACAGCGCACTCTGCGGCCCAGCAGGCCAAACGAATTATGCCGCAGCCAAAGCAGGGCTTATAGCCCTCTCACAGAGTCTAGCCGCTGAATACGGACCGCGTGGTATCCGCGCCAATGTCATCTTACCAGGCTTTCTCGACACCAAGATGACACGTCATCTCCTAGAAGATGAAATCCAGCACCAGCGCATCCTAAGCAGCCACAGCCTTGGGAAATTAACCACCCCACAAGACACGGCACGCTTCATTGCCTTTCTGCACACCATGCCAACCATCAGTGGCCAAGTTTTCCAACTCGATAGCCGGATCTCACGCTGGACGTGAGACTTCCGTGGGCCGCAGAGCGGGCAGAGTAACCCTGCCCCACCACCAACTGGCCATTAGCGCTGCTAGTAAGACTAGCAACCACAGACGCCAGCGTGGATCGGACTTCATCACCTTGTCTGTTTGCGCTGTTTTCAGGCTGGCTAAATCTTGAAATGACTTCGCCATTTTCAAATCTGCCTCACGGGTATCGGCAAAGTGGGCACTGCCTCGCAGCAACAATGTGCCCGCTTGCTCCACCTCAAAGAATCCTGGCTGCGACGGGGCCCGCAGTAGATGCACCTGAGCCAGCGGCACGTCCACGCGACTAGTTGGACTCCGTGAGATGATGGTCAATGGCGCAGCCTTTTCACCCGTGAGGTGAGCTACGATCAGACGCTGCCTAATATCAAAATTCTCCGCTTCGAACGCCACCTTTTCCTGCCTCATTTGCTCTAGAAAGCGATGCAGCAAAACCGCCAAAGCGGGCAGCTTCCGTGCATTACTACTGATGAGGTCAAAGTGGCAAAAAAGCTGTTGTGCTCCCAACTCCGTCCGACGCAGACTAATCAAAGGGCGCTCTCCCTGCCAGAGCAGAACCCGATCCCTAGCATCGCACGGCACCACCATCCCATCATGTACGAGTAGTGACTGCCAGTTCAGACCATCGATCAAAGGATGCGCCTCCCCGACAATAGCTCCCCGCAGCAGAGCCACACGCTCAATCTTACTGGCAGAGGAAAACACACAGGCGTTCTCATCAGCTCCTAATGCCGTGCTTGGTGGCCAAACCATGACGCGTAGGTCCGCCTCACTCGACGCCACTATTTCTGTGTGAGCAAACTTTTGAAAAAGCTCCCAAAGTTCCTCTACCCCATCGTTTCGACCACTCGGCAGGTGTAGTCCAAGCACCTTTGGCTCTGGCAACAAAACAGGCAACACATCATCCAACGGAAACGCATCAGTCTTTAGCTGGAGCATCAACCCAGTTTCTGCGGCTCCTTCTAAAAAAGGACCCGATAACGTCCGAGTTTCTCCCACCGCCAGAGTGAGCTTTGTCCAGCCTGAGAACTTATCTCCGCTAGCTGCACGCCATTCCCGATCCTGTGCCGTGAGACTGTGATTGCAAAGCAGTGCACGCCAGATCGTCTGGCCATCCTTCTCCTCTACCGTCACGCCAGCCCAGCCGACGTTGGCCGTTTCTGCACCTACAGAAAACAAAGCAGCCTCAAACGGCAGCTTCGATTCCGATACATGATCGGTGATGAAAAGCACTCTGCCGGTCTCACCAACCAACCGCCGTGCCGTGCGTAAACTCGGCGTAAAATCATGAACGCCCAGCAATGGCTGCCAGGCCTTTAACCCAGCCCCTAATTCTATGGCTGAGCCACCATGATAGAGGGTCGGCTCAGCAGGATCAGAAGAAAGCAGGGTCAACTCAGCCCTCGACAACGGTCCAGTCAAAGTGCCCAAAGCCAATTTCACAGACGACTCAGCTTCACCACGAAACGCCTGCATCGAGGCCGAACTATCCATCACAATCGCCATACGCTGCACAACCTCTTTTTTTATCCATCGCGGACCCGCCAGCAGCCACGTCAAAAGCAGCACCATCAGGAGCTGCAACCACAGCGGAATCGAAGGCCGCAGCCTCTCGATACGATTCCCCGTCTCTGATTCTCGGCGCAATGGCTGAAGCAAAAATAAAGTCGTAATCACCTCACGCTGGCTACGCCTTTGTAAAAAATGAATGGCCAACACCACAGGGAGACCAATCAAGCACCATAGAGCTTCAGGTGAGGAAAACGTCATACCCTTGATTGACGAATACACAGGACTGAATGTCGAATCCAGAAATCAAGGAAACACTGTTTTTCCAAAATCCACCCTATGCTGCGAGTGAAGGAACTAGGCCAAATGAACACAGCTCTATTGAAGGGAATTTTTCACAATCGATTGTGAACAAGATTTTGGCATCTGCCGTTGATCGTTGATGGATGCTCGCCACCACTGAATACTTATTCTAGTGAATGGAAACGCCAGCACTCAATCCAACTTCGACTTCAGGACAGGGCGCGAGACAGCCATCGCGACGTCCCTCGTCTCCGAAGGAGATCGCGCAGCTTGCTCTGCCCTTAACCGACAGCGAGCGAAAGGAATCCAGGAAGCAGCTCGACAAGCTCCATCCCGGCAATCGTTTACGCCTGATGTTTGGGCAGCCCTTGTTGCCAAAAGGTCCCGAGAGTGGGGAGTCCCCCTAATACGGCTCGATGGCCTGGGTCTCGGCAGAGATCCTGACGATCATTTAATCTCCCAGTTCATGCAGCCTCTGAAAACAGGCGCTGAGGCCAGTCCTTTTGCAGATGGTGACTGGCAGGTAGTTTATAAGCTTTTCCCCCTTCATTCTAGCGGTGGATTGGGGAAGACTTTTGAAATTGACCGATACCCAGACGATCAAGGCTTTGAAATGACCGTGCGCGACGCCGTGCTAATCGAGACCATGGAAAAACTCATCGTCCTCCACGACGCTGGCGCCCATCCCACAGAACTCGTCGGCATTGATGATCAGGGTGACTATCTGGTGGTGAAGCAGCCATTGGCCTATCCCTATAAAAATTTAGAGGAAGATCGTCTCATTGCCCTGGAACGCATCCGCGCGGTTCCCTGCCGTGCACGTTTTCGCCGTGTCGTGTGGATCCTCTGGGAACATGATCAGGCTTGGGTTTTGAGCGATCTGCACCCTGGAAATATCATGCGCGACGCCAGTGACCAGCCGACGATCATTGATGCTCTTCTTTCTCCCCTACCCCCAGCCCTGATTCAAAGTGATCGACTTTTGATTCAGGACGTCGAAGACGCTCGGGCACTCCGCGAGGGCCGCCCAAGACCATCTAGGGATGTTTTCGCAGAGATCCCCGATGATGAACTGTAGCAATTCGCTATTGGCACCTCGCCGCTTTCGTTCATACTCGCTAACCTCAATGAAACTCCATCGCCTGCTATCCATCCTGTTTATTCTTTCCATCCTGCCAGCCACTGCGGCTGATGATGGCTTCACACTGCTCTTTGATGGCAAGACCATGACGGGCTGGAAGAATGCCTATGACTGGGGCAAGATCGAAGTCGTGAGTGGGGAGATCCATCTCACAGGCGAAAAGAAATTCTTCGTCATCACTGAGAAGACCTACAGCGACTTCATCTTTGAGGGTGACATCTTACTCCCTGAAGGCCAAGCCAACAGCGGCTTCATGTTCAGGGCTCATGTTCAGCCAAACAAGGTCTTTGGCTACCAAGCGGAAGTCGATGGCGATGCCAAGCGCAAATGGTCCGGCGGTCTCTATGATGAGGGCCGCCGCATGTGGTTCATCAGTCCGATCAAAGGCAATAAAGAGAGCGAAGATGCTTTTCGTGCCCGTGCTGGAGATGCCTTCAAGCGCAATGACTGGAATACCTACCGCATCACCTGCAAGGGCAATAAATTGAAGATCGAAGTCAATGGTGTGGTGACCACGGAAGTCGAAGACAGCACCGATGCAAGCGGCGTCATCGCCATCCAGCACCACGGCGAAAAAGGTGCCACTTACAAGTTCCGCAATCTTCGGATCAAGGAGTTGAAGTAAGATCACTCTCTCAAAGACAACTCACCCGTTCACCCTTATGACCATCAGCCCTGACCAATACGAAAAGCTCGGCGCTTTTTACCTCGGACGCGGCTACGACTTGGAGAAAAAAGAACTCCAGGAAGACTTGGTGATGTATGACTCGAAGGATCTCGTCACACATGGAGTGGTGCTCGGTATGACAGGTTCCGGTAAGACGGGACTTTGCCTCGCCTTGCTAGAAGAAGCCGCTCTGGATGGCATTCCTCTCATCGCCATCGACCCCAAGGGTGACATCGGCAATGCTCTGCTCACCTTTCCCAATCTAAGTCCTGAGGAGTTTAAACCTTGGGTCAACACAGACGATGCCCGCCGTAAAGGCATCAGCGTGGATGAATATGCCACTCAGCAATCCGACCTTTGGAAAAAAGGGCTCGGTGACTGGGGCCAAAGTGCTGATCGCATCAAAAAACTGCGTGAGACGGTGGACATGGCCATCTACACGCCAGGCAGTAATTCCGGCCTGCCAGTCTCTATTCTCAGTTCGCTGGATTGCCCACCGCCAGAGGTGATGGATGATGCCGAGACTCTCGGAGATCGAATCGAAAGCACCGTTTCCTCCATGCTCGGCCTCATGGATATTGAGGCTGATCCCGTCCAATCAACAGAGCATATCCTTCTCTCTAACATCATCGGTCACTGCTGGAAAAAGGGGCAAAACGTGACGCTGGAAAACCTCGTCCGTCATATTCAACAGCCCCCGATTCGGAAAGTCGGTGTCGTCGATATCGACACCTTCATGCCGGAGACTAAGCGCACCGCTCTGGCCATGAAGATGAACAATCTCATTGCCTCCCCAGGATTCGCCTCCTGGCTTGAAGGTGAACCGCTGAACATCCAGCGCATGTATTACACGGCCGAGGGTAAACCTCGCATCACCATCTTTAACATCGCCCATCTCAATGATAGCGAGCGGATGTTCTTTGTGTCGCTCTTGTTGAATCAACTGTTGGGCTGGATGCGCACCCAGCAGGGCACCACATCTCTTCGTGCCATGTTCTACATGGATGAGATCTACGGTTACTTGCCACCGACAGCCATGCCTCCATCGAAGAAGCCAATGATGATCCTGCTGAAACAGGCCCGTGCTTTTGGTCTAGGCATGCTTGTCGCTACACAGAACCCCGTTGACCTTGATTACAAAGCGCTGGCTAACATCGGCACTTGGTGGATCGGTCGGCTCCAGACCGAGCGCGACAAAGCCCGACTGCTAGATGGCCTGGAAGGTGCCGTCAGTAGCAGTGGTGGGAAATTTGACCGCAAAGAAATGGAGGTCGCCATTTCAGGTCTTGGCAATCGTGTCTTCCTCATGAACAACGTCCATGAAAATGGGCCTTCAATCTTCCATGTTCGCTGGATCATGAGCTACCTCAGCGGCCCGCTCGCTAGAGATCAAATCAAGCGCTTGATGGACCCACTCCGCCTGTCCAAAAAAGCCGCCGCTTCCAGTGGAGAAGACGATGGCTTCCTGCCTCCAGGAGCCACAGCAGCGACTGCCGCAGAGCGCCATACGATCAAGCCTAAACTACCTGAAGGAACCGCTGAATATTTCCTGCCCAGTGACATCAGTGGTGACACACTCTGCTACGTTCCCGCCATTCTGCGGAACGCAGTCGTCAATTTTGACGATGCCAAACGTAAGATCACAGGGCGCAGCAGTGTGACCTTGGTCAATCCAATCGACGTCAGCAACCAACGGGTCATTTGGGACAAATTCGTGGAGATCCCTCCTGATGTGGACCTTTCCAAATGGAACTCCAATGCCACCGAAGGCGCAGAATTCACTGACCTCCCCAGCGCTGCCTTGAAGTCCAGCACTTACACAAGCATCAAGAAAGACTACACCGACTGGGTATATGCCAATCACACCCTGGAAGTCAGCTACAGCCCCGTGCTAGAAGCCTATTCGAATCCTGGTGAGAAGGTCGATGAATTTAAGGCCCGCATCGCCCAAACGGGGCGTGAACTGCGTGACAAAGCCATTGAGGAGTTGCGTGAAAAAACCACGAAGACACTGAAGTCCATCGAGGACAAAGCCATCAAGGCTCAAGTGAAAGTGGACACTCAAAAAGCACAGGCTAATAGCGCCAAACTCTCTGCAGCCGTCAGCATCGGCTCAAGTATTCTTGGCGCTTTGCTAGGCCGGAAGAGTGGGCTTGGAGCTATCGGCTCCATGATGAAAGGTAGTACCGTTACCAGTGCTTCACGTGTCATGCGTGAGGGTCAGGAAGCTGCTGCGGCTGAAGCTGAACTCATCCGCTTTCAGCAGGACATGGCAGATCTGAACAAGACCCTCGAAGATGAGACTCAAAAGATTCGTGATCAGTTTGATCTGACAACTCTTGCTCTCGACATATTTAAGCTCACTCCATCCAAGAATAAAATTCAGCCCAACGCCATCGGCATTCTCTGGCTACCGCATGAACGTGTGGGTGGGGAATTGAAGAAGGCGTGGAGTTGATGCCCAAGGTTGAGTGAGGCGGATTCACTCGCCATACTCAAACCAGTGCCCAACTCTCTCCACGATCTAACCTTTGATGAATTGCGCGAGCAGATCGTGCAGGATGGCTTGCGTCCGTCTCATTCGGCCACACTTTGGAATGCTCTGCATTTTAAAGCAGATGTGAACTTGCATCAGCGCACCGATTTCTTGCCGCCACTGCAGAAGTGGTTGGAGGCAAAGTTAGGAACCCAGTTTCATGCAGACATTTTACCCATCGCATCGGAGGTGTTTAGCAGCGATGATTTGACGCGGAAGTATCTGCTGAAACTTCAGGATGGGCAGGAGATCGAAACCGTGCTCATGGGCTACACGGGGCGGCACACCGCCTGCATCAGCACTCAGGCGGGTTGTGCCATGGGATGCGTTTTTTGCGCCACCGGTCAGATGGGCTTTGTGCGCCATCTGCGGCCTGGAGAGATCGTGGCGCAGGTGCATCACGCCCGCCGTATTTTGCGCGAAAGCGGCGAGCGGCTTCGAAACCTCGTTCTCATGGGCATGGGCGAACCCTTGCACAACTACGATAACGTCATGAAGGCGCTAGGCATCATCAGTGACACTCGGGGTGCCAATATCGGCCCTAGCAAAATTAGCATCAGCACGGTCGGTGTCGTCCCTGGAATCCTGCGCATGGCGGCAGAAAATAACCGCTACAATCTTGCTGTCAGTCTGCACGGCAGCACAGAGGCTGAACGTGCCGTCTTAATCCCAGCGAATCAACGCTGGCCATTGAGTGATCTGATTGCTGCCTGCCGTACTTATTGTGAGATAACAGATCGAAAAATCTTCTTCGCTTGGACCCTCATCGCAGGCGTCAATGATACGGCTGAACACGCCCAAAGAGTCGTCGCACTCCTCCAAGGCATCAAAGCGCATGTGAATCTGATCCCGCTGAATGAGACGGCCGGGTATGCTGGACGAGAAAGCATCGAAACAGCAGGGACCGTTTTTCATCGCGTTATCCAGGACGCCGGCATTCCTTGCACCGTCAGGCAAAGACGCGGAATCGACGTCGCAGCCGGCTGTGGACAGCTCAAGGCAGAGCGCCGAAAACGAGAGAAAGTCACTCTCTGATTGTCTCAAGCTGTCATCACATCCTAATTATCTAATCTTTACCTCTCATGCTCGACACTGCCACACTCCTTATCCATTGCCCTGACCGTCCAGGATTGGTCCACGATGTCACAGGTTTCATTTCCTCTCACAAAGGAAACATCATCGATCTGCAGCAGCACATAGATCCTGATCAAGATACTTTTTTCATGCGCCTCGAGTGGAGTTTGGAAAAATTCACCCTCGAGAAATCGGAGATCTTTGATCGCCTGCAACCCATGGCGCGTCGTCACGAAATGCAGATGCGCCTTCATTTTGCCAGCGTGAAAAAACGCATCGCCCTTTTTGTGACCAAAGAAAACCACTGTCTCTACGATTTGCTAGCCCGTCATGAGGCTGGCGATCTGCCGGTGGACATTCCGCTGATCATTGCCAATCACGACACACTGCGCCCGGCCGCAGATCGCTTCGGCATTCCGTTTCATCATTTCCCGATCACCAAGGATAACAAACTCGAGCAGGAGGCAGCACAGATCGAACTGCTGAAAAAGGAACGTATCGACACCGTCGTGCTAGCCCGTTACATGCAGATCATCAGTCCAGCCATGATCGCTGCATTTCCGAATCAGATTCTCAATATCCATCACAGCTTCTTGCCAGCCTTTGTCGGAGCCAAGCCTTACCATCAAGCCCATGCTCGCGGTGTGAAGATCATCGGAGCCACCAGCCACTACGTTACCGCCGACCTCGATGAAGGTCCGATCATCCATCAAGACGTCATGCGGGTAAGTCACGAAGACACTGTTCAAGATCTCGTCCGTCTAGGTCGTGATTTAGAAAAAACTGTCCTCGCCAAAGCTCTCTGGTGGCATGCGCGCGATCAAGTTCTGGTTTTCAAAAATAAAACGATCGTCTTTGAGTGAGCTCTTTTTTGAGTTGGCCAAACAAAAACGCTACAAAGCAGTTAATGAATCATCAGCATCAGCGTTCTATACATCCAACTCATGAAAAAGTGCCTTATCCTTCTTTGTCTTTGTATGACCTCTGCTTGGAGTGCAGAGGTTTTTGAAGCGTCTCTTGGCCGAGAGCAGGAACTACCCAAGGGTAAAGAAGCAGATGGAATCCGAGGCGACTTTGTTTTGCGGAGCGATAAAGTGGAGGCTGTGATCTCCCAGAATGCTCCGCTGCGCCGGGCCAATATGAGCACATTCTATGGCGCTGATGGCGTGACTCCAGGCTGCCTTTATGATCTCACGCTGCGTGGGGCAGCCAATGATCAACTCGTCGTCTATGGGCCCTGCGGGCATGGTGAGGTCTCTTATGTCAAGGTAGTTAGCGTTAAAGAGGATGGAGCCGCCGCCGTGGAATCCGTCACGACGGCTGCCAAGAATGCCGGCATCTTTAAGCGCCATGAATACCGTGTGAAAGATGGCGTGCAGGGCCTCTACATCACGACCCTACTGCGCAACGAATCGGAATCAGCCCAGAAGGTATCCACAAAATCTGACTTCACTCGCTTTGAATCCACAGGCACAACCTCAGATGACATTGACTGGGTAGGGGCAATCAATCCTGCTCACAAATGTGGTTATGCACTCATCACACTCAGTCTCACGGGCATAGAGCAACTCAGCGACACGATCGAACTGCAACCAAAACAAGAAGTTGTCATCCAGCGATTTTTTGCCGTTGGCACCTCACCTGCCCAGGCTGTTGGAGAGGCTCGTGCGCTAAAAAACACCAACTTTGGAACCGTCACAGGCGTCATCACAGGTGCTGACGGCGAAGGTATTTCGACAGCCGTCATTTCTGTGGCTAATGCCAAGGAGTCCATTCTCGGTTATCCAGATGGCGATGGTAAATACAATTTTAAACTTCCCCTTGGGCCAGCTGAATTACTCATCGACGATCAAGGTCGCCCTAAGGCTAAAATAAATTTCACCGTGGGTGAAGGCACCACCATACCGCCAAAGATCAGTATGCCAGCCGCTTCTTGCATTCGCTTTGACATCAGCGGTGAAACCGAAAAATCAATTCCCTGCAAAGTTCACTTTGAGCCTCTAGACATAAGCGCTCCTGCACTGAATCTCGGACCAAAGCACCGTGCCCATGGTTGTGTGGACCAGTATCACAGTGAAAAAGGACAATTCACCGTTCAGCTACCAGTGGGAAAATATCGCGTCATCGTGGTGAGAGGTCCAGAATATGGACATCTATCGAAAGAGGTAACCCTGGCACCTAGCACTGAATTTGTTTTCAAAGGCACCCTTAAACGTCTTGTCGATACGAAGGGCTGGATCAGTGCTGACTTCCATAATCATAGTACGCCGAGTGGAGACAATGTCTGTGACACCGACGGACGCCTCATCAACATCGCCGCAGAGCATTTGGAGTTCACTCCAACCACAGAGCACAATCGGCTTTATGATTGGGAACCGACCATTAAAGCGCTTGGACTAGAACCTTACATTAAAACCGTCAAAGGCGTGGAACTCACGGGAAGTCGTCAGCATTTCAATGCTTTTCCTTTTGAACCTGACCCATTTCTTCAAGATGGTGGTGCTCCTGTATGGAATGATGATCCACGCATCACGGCACTGACACTGCGCCGCTGGCAGACTGAGCGTGCCGATCGTTGGATCCAGTTCAATCATCCTGAATTATCGAACATGTTCATCGACCGCGACGGTGACGGCGTGGTCGATGGCGGCTTTGTGGGTGTGGGCGACATGATTGATGGTCTGGAATCTGAAAATGGTCCCGGGACGGATATTTTATACGAAGCACCCTTTAAGGTCAGCCGTAAGCCCGGTTCTTTAGCTGCCAAAGCCAGCAGTGTGCGCGAGTTTGTTTGGCGTCAGCTTTTGAATCAAGGGCACCGACTAGTTGCGGTTGGCGTGGCAGATGCTCATGCAGTCTATGGCAATGGCGTCGGATGCTGGCGCTGCTATCTACCGAGTAGCACCGATGAGCCTGCTAAGATTGACTGGGCTGAGCTGGCCCCCCGAGCGAAACAAGGCAACATGATTTTAACCACAGGTCCTTTCCTGGAAGTCACAACCCAGAATGGCAAAATCGCTGGAGATGATGATCGCGCTGCGGGCAGCATTGATCTCAAGGTCAAAGTACAGTGCACGGACTGGATCGACATCAATCGCGTTCAAGTCTTAGTTAATAGTCGCCCAGATCCAAAGCTCAATTTCACCCGCGAAACACATCCCAAGATGTTTAAAAATGGTGTCATTAAGTTTGATGAAAAAATCCAGGTTCGACTTCAGCAAGATGCGCATCTCATCGTTGTCGCCATCAATGAAAAGGGCGATTCTAAAATTTGTTATGGCACCAGCGATTATGCCAAAATGCGTCCCTGCGCCTACAATAATCCCATCTATGTCGATGCCGACGGCAATGGATTCAAAGCTAACGGAGATACTCTTGGTTTTGATCTTCCTGCCATGGGCATGACCGCGGATAAGGCCAAACTACTTTTGGAAAAGAAATGAGATGTTTTAGACGTCCACCACTTCGCAGCGATGGGTGAAAAACAACTGACAGCGAATGGCCGATATCGACAACCCCGTCATACGGGAGAGGACTTCCCGATAGGTGTGTAGCTGTGGCGTGTAGCCTGCAACGCGAGTGGCCAAGGCTTCAGCGCTTTCGACCTTATCCGTTTTGAAGTCCTGAATGGTGGCACGATTTGGCTCGATAACGACACGATCAAACGTGCCTGAAAGCCACTCGTGATTCAGCAGGATTTCGAAACGTTTTTCTCGCCAGCATTCAGCCTTGGATGATGGTCGGCTGAGTGCACTGACCATCATCGGTGTCTTCAGACAAAGGCGCACTTCCTCAAGGGCCTTGCTACGCGTGCTCTCGTCCAGGCATGGGACAGCCGCCCAGAGTTCTTTTAACATTGAAAGGGGCATTTCATCCAACCAGAGGATCTGCTCAAAAAAAGCATGCACCAGAGTGCCGTAGGAACGTGCTGAGCGCCCACTGCGGGAGAAGAGCTGTTTTGCCGTAACGACACTGGTTTCAGAGCCACTCGGTGTTCGGCGCTGCGGTCTTAGGCGTCCTTCGCCTGTAATGCTGATGCATTCCCGCAGAGGCACTGACTTAGATACCTTGGCTTGTAGAGACTCAAACCAACGTCGATCCGTGGCGGACGTCTGACTTTGATAAATGATCTCTGCCGCAACGCCACCAAAATTACCCGCGACCGGCTCTTTTTCATCACCAAGCGTTAGGGATAGCAATTTGATGAAATTATTCGACGTGGATTTTTCTGAGCGAGGCGAAGAGATCAGATAATTGGCATGTTTAGCGCGAGTCAGCGCCACATAAAATTTGCACAACTCCTCGTAAGCGGCTTCGGCCTCACGATCGTTGCGATATTCAGACAGCACCGGATCAGCTTTGACGATGTCGCTAGGCGGAAGATCCATAACCCACTCGACCAGACGCTTTTCCCCATGCCTGACGCCGATACCGCGTCGAACCGTGGTCATGGCATTGCCTTCTAAATCTGGCAGCAGCACACAATCAAAGGTCAGCCCTTTGGATTTATGCACTGTCATGACCTGCACCGCATGGCGTGTATCGGCTTCACGCGTGGTGTAGCTTTCAGCGTACAACAGAAACTCGTCGATATCACGACTACCGCTCTGATCAAAGAGACGCGCGGCCAAAGCAAAGTCTTCTGTCCGTCTTTGACTGAAGGCATCTAAAGTCATTCCGCTTTGGGCCAGCAGATGCAGCCAGTAGCGGAGGCTAATTTCAAAACCATCATCAAAGATTTGTCTGAGAACCTCTGCGGCTAACTTGCCAGGATTCATTCCGATCGATTCAAACACCTCTCGGAAAGGCGTCATCATCAAATGCTGCCAGGCCAAGCTGTCCGCAGGGTGAGCCGCACACCGCATGAGGCTGAGTAAAGCGAGCGTGACGGGATTGTCCGTAGCCACCGCAATTTCAGACTCGCACATGACTGGAATACGTGATGGTGAATGCGCTCGAAGATAATCCACTAAGCTTCTAGCGGTGCGATTGGACTGGACGAGAATGGCACAGCTTAGGCCATGGATGATTGGCTGAATCTCTTCAAGTAGGCCCGCGACGAGAGCAAAGCGATCCTCCTCCTGCACTTTTTCACCTGTAGCTGGCACGGGGTGCAGCATCACGGCATAGCCTGGC
>Ga0164295_10000254_pt1 | contig 45286 bp, 21 predicted proteins | sample GEODES006metaG_FD_111798 | JGI IMG/M metagenome (GOLD analysis project Ga0164295, IMG submission 111798) | Oligotrophic lake water microbial communities from Sparkling Lake, Wisconsin, USA - GEODES006 metaG | ecosystem: Environmental > Aquatic > Freshwater > Lake | place: USA: Sparkling Lake...
CCGGTCGCGTTCATCATTGCCCAGGGCACCGCCACGATCATCAACTTCATCGTGCAGAGAGTGTGGATCTTCCGGCTCCACTGAGCAGGGGGTGCCGCACGGTACCCTCGTCACGATGTCCGGAACGAATCTTCAGAGGCTGACCGGGTGGGGCCGCACCTCACCCAGTGTCGCCGAGGTTCTCCGCACCCCGGATCCCGAGGAGATCGTCAAAGCTGTGGCCCGGGTGGCCACCGAGGCCGCCGACGGTCGCCACCGCGGGGTGATCGCCCGCGGCCTTGGCCGTTCCTATGGCGATAACGCTCAGAACGGTGGCGGACTGGTCATCGATATGACCGCGCTGGATCGGATCCACTCGGTCGAGCCAGCGACGCGAATGGTCGATGTCGACGGCGGTGTCAGTCTTGACGCGTTGATGAAAGCGGCGCTGCCGATGGGATTGTGGGTCCCGGTGTTGCCAGGTACCCGTCAGGTCACTATCGGCGGCGCTATCAGCTGCGATATCCACGGCAAGAATCACCACAGCGCCGGTAGCTTCGGTAACCACGTGCGCTCGATGGACCTACTGACCGGTGACGGTCAGGTGCACACCGTCACTCCGGATGGCGCAGGCTCGGACCTGTTCTGGGCCACCGTGGGCGGTAACGGCCTGACTGGGATCATCCTGCGGGCGACCATCGAGATGACGCCGACCGAAACCGCGTACTTCATCGCCGACGGTGACGTGACCGCGAGCCTCGACGAGACCATCGCCTTCCACAGCGACGGCAGCGAGGCCAACTACACCTATTCGAGTGCGTGGTTCGACGCGATCAGCGCGCCACCCAAGCTCGGCCGCGCCGCGATCTCCCGCGGATCACTCGCCCGGCTGGATCAGTTGCCGGAGAAGCTGCAGCGGAACCCGCTGAAATTCGATGCGCCGCAACTGCTCACCTTCCCCGACATCTTTCCCAATGGGTTGGCCAACAAGTACACCTTCGGGCCGATCGGGGAACTCTGGTACCGCAAGTCCGGCACCTACCGCGGCAAGGTCCAGAATCTGACGCAGTTTTATCACCCGCTTGACATGTTCGGCGAGTGGAACCGCGCCTACGGCCCGGCCGGCTTCCTGCAATACCAGTTCGTGGTTCCGATGGAAGCCGTCAACGAGTTCAAGGCGATCATCATCGATATTCAACGCTCGGGCTTCTACACGTTCCTCAACGTGTTCAAGCTGTTCGGCCCGGGTAACCAGGCCCCGCTGAGCTTCCCCATCCCGGGATGGAATGTCTGCGTGGACTTCCCGATCAAGCCCGGGCTCGGTGATTTCGTCACCGAACTCGACCGCCGGGTGCTGCAGTTCGGCGGACGGCTCTATACCGCCAAAGACTCGCGGACCACCGCCGAGACCTTCCACGCCATGTATCCGCGGATCGACGAGTGGATCGCGGTGCGCCGCAGCGCCGATCCGCACGGCGTCTTCGCCTCGGACATGGCCCGTCGCCTGGAGTTGCTGTAGATGGTGCTGAACGCCGTTGGTAACCCGCAGAGCATCCTCCTGCTCGGCGGCACGTCCGAGATCGGGCTGGCGATATGCGAGCGCTACCTGCGCGACTCCCCGGCCCGAATCATCCTGGCGGCGTTGCCGGATGACCCTGGTCGCGAGGCGGCCGTCGCCCAGATGACCCGTGCCGGCGCCAAGTCGGTAACCGTGGTGGACTTTGACGCGGTGGACACCAAGAGCCATCCCGAGGTGATCGACGAATGCTTCTCGGGCGGCGATGTCGACGTGGCGATCGTCGCCTTCGGGCTGCTCGGTGACGCCGAGGAGCTGTGGCAGAACCAGCGCAAGGCAGTGCAGATCGCCGAGATCAACTACACCGCAGCGGTTTCCGTCGGTGTGCTGGTCGGTGAGAAGATGCGGAGCCAGGGTTACGGCCAGATCATCGCGATGAGCTCGGCTGCCGGTGAGCGGGTTCGTCGCTCCAACTTCGTCTACGGATCGACCAAAGCCGGTCTTGACGGTTTCTACCTCGGACTAGGTGAGGCGTTGCGGGAGTTCGGTGTTCGGGTCCTGGTGATCCGGCCCGGCCAGGTACGGACCCGGATGAGCGCCCACGTCAAGGAAGCACCGCTGACTGTTGACAAGGAGTACGTCGCCGATCTGGCGGTAACCGCCTCGGCCAAGGGTAAGGATCTGGTCTGGGCACCCGGAACCTTCCGCTACGTCATGATGGTGCTGCGCCACATTCCGCGGCCCATCTTCCGCAAGCTGCCCATCTGATCGATCCGAGAAATGCATAAGGCTGTCACCACCGTCGCCACTATGGCGGCGGCCGCACTCATCGCGATCATCGTCTCGGTGGTGGCACTGGCCGCGATCTCCCGGGTGGAATGGCCGGCCTACCCATCATCGAACCAATTGCACGCGCTGACCACCGTTGGTCAAGTTGGTTGTCTCATCGGACTTCTCGCCGTCGGCGTGCTGTGGCGCCGGGGATGGCGGATACTTTCCCGGATCGGTGCCGCAGTATTCCTGGCTGCATTCACGGTGGTGACCCTGGGTATGCCCCTGGGCGCCACGAAGCTCTATCTGTTCGGCATCTCCGTCGACCAGCAGTTCCGCACCGAATACCTCACCCGGCTGACCGACAGCCCGGCCCTGCACGATATGACCTACGCCGGACTGCCACCGTTTTATCCACCCGGCTGGTTCTGGGTGGGCGGACGGGCGGCCGCGCTGACCGGAACCCCGGCCTGGGAGATGTATAAGCCGTGGTCCATCATCTCCATCGCGATCGCCGTCGCAGTGGCGGGTGCCCTGTGGTCGAAGCTGATTCGCTTCGAGTACGCACTTGCTGTCACCACCGCCACCGCCGCGGTCACACTGGCCTACAACTCGACGGAGCCATACAGCGCCATCATCACCGTGCTTATTCCGCCCGTGCTGGTGCTGGCGTGGTCGGGCCTGCGGGGAGGCCAGCGACATGGCGGCTGGGCCGCCGTCATCGGCGTCGGTCTGTTCCTCGGCTTCACCGCGACCTTCTACACCCTTCTACTCGGCTACACCGCCTTCACCGTCACCGTCATGGCGGTGCTGGCGGCGATCGCGCGGCGAAGTGCCGGTCCGCTGTTACGGGTGGCGGTGATCGCGGTGATCGCGGCGGCCATCGCGGCGATCACCTGGCTGCCGTTCCTGATCCGCGCGGCCCGCAGTCCGCTCGGTGACACCGGAACCGCCCAGCACTACCTGCCCGCCGATGGTGCGGTGCTGACCTTCCCGATGTTGCAGTTCTCACTGCTTGGCGCGCTGTGTCTGCTGGGCACACTGTGGCTGGTATGGCGGGGATGGAGTTCGGTGCGTGCCGCGGCACTGGGGATCGGCGTGCTGGCGCTGTACGCCTGGTCACTGTTGTCAATGCTGACCACGCTGGCGGGCACCACTCTGCTTTCGTTCCGGCTCCAGCCCACCTTGACCGTGCTACTCGCGGCGGCGGGGGTATTCGGTTTCATCGAGATCGCACTGGCGGCGGCGGAGCGGTGGAGTCGACGGGTGATTCCGCTAGCTGTGGCGATCGGCTTGATCGGCGCCATCGGCTTCAGTCAGGACATTCCCCATGTGTTGCGGCCCGATATCACCGTCGCCTACACCGATACTGACGGCAACGGCCAGCGCGGCGACCGCAGACCGCCCGGAGCGGAGAAGTACTACGCCCAAATCGACGCTGCGATCCGCGAGGCCACCGGGAAGCCGCGTGACGAGACGGTTGTGATGACGGCGGACTACAGCTTTTTGTCCTACTACCCGTATTTCGGTTTCCAAGGTTTGACGTCGCACTACGCCAACCCACTCGCGGAATTCGACAAACGAGCGGCCGCCATCGAATCGTGGGGCACGTTGCGCAACGCCGAGGAGTTCGCCCGGGCGCTGGATGCGATGCCCTGGAGTCCGCCGACGGTCTTCCTGATGCGCCGCAGTGGCGCGGCCGGCTCGTCAAACACCTACACGTTGCGACTGGCCGAGGATGTCTATCCCAACCAGCCGAACGTACGGCGGTACACCGTCGAGTTGGATGCAAAACTTTTCGCCGAACCGTACTTCACCGTCATGAACATTGGCCCGTTCGTGCTCGCCATCCGGAATCGCTCATGAACGCATCCGATCCCGCGATCCGGAATCGGAAACCCTACCGAACCGCCCGCCTCGTGGCCGTCATCGCCGGACTGCTCGGTGCAACGATGGCGATACTGACACCCTTTCTTCCGGTGAAGCAGACCACCGCGCAACTGATCTGGCCGCAGAACGGCTCCCTGGACAGTGTCACCGCACCCCTGATCGGTTATGTGGCAACAGATTTGACCATCACTATCCCCTGTAGCGCGGCTGCCGGCCTGGCCGGACCGGGAAATGCCGACAAGACCGTCCTGCTGTCCACGGTGCCCAAGCAGGCCCCCAAAGCCGTCGACCGTGGTCTGCTCATCCAGCGGGCGAACGGCGCGCTTGTCGTCGTGGTGCGCAACACCCCGGTTGTGGTGGCCCCGATGAGCCAAGTGCTCAGCCCGGCATGCCGGCAGCTGACGTTCACCGCTCATGCCGACAAGGTCACCGCCGAGTTCGTCGGTCTGACCAAGGGTCTCGACAGCGACGATCCCGGCGCACCACTTCGCGGCGAGCGCGGCGGCTACGACTTCCGGCCGCAGATCGTCGGCGTCTTCACCGATCTGTCCGGGCCCGCACCACCGGGCCTGAAGTTGTCAGCCACGATCGACACCCGCTACAGCAGTGCTCCGACCGTGTGGAAGATGGCGGCGATGGTGCTCGGCGTGGCGCTCACCCTCGTCGCGCTGATCGCCCTTCATGTGTTGGACACCGCCGACGGAGCTCGGCACCGGCGGTTCCTGCCTCGGCGGTGGTGGTCGGTTGGCGGGTTGGACGGAGTCGTCATCGCCGTTCTGGTGTGGTGGCACTTCGTCGGCGCCAATACCTCCGACGATGGCTACATCCTCACCATGGCGCGGGTGTCGGAGAACGCCGGCTACATGGCCAACTACTACCGCTGGTTCGGTACCCCGGAGGCGCCCTTCGGCTGGTATTACGACCTGCTGGCCCTGTGGGCGCACGTCTCGACCACGAGTATCTGGATGCGGCTGCCGACGCTGGTCATGGCGCTGGCCTGCTGGTGGCTGATCAGCCGGGAGGTCATCCCCCGACTCGGTCACGCGGTCAAAACCAGCCGAGCGGCCGCGTGGACCGCAGCGGGGATGTTCCTGGCCTTCTGGCTGCCGCTGAACAATGGTCTGCGCCCCGAACCCATCATTGCCCTGGGCATCCTGGCGACCTGGTGCTCGGTGGAACGCGGGGTTGCCACCAGTCGTCTGCTGCCGGTGGCGGTCGCCTGCATCATTGGAGCGCTGACTCTGTTCTCCGGACCCACCGGAATCGCATCGATCGGCGCGCTGCTGGTGGCGATCGGACCGCTACGCACGATCCTGCACCGCCGCGCACGGTGGTTCGGCCGGGCACCGCTGCTGGCACCCATTCTGGCGGCGGTCACAGTTCCGATCATTCTGATATTCCGTGACCAAACCCTGGCCGGCGAGGTCCAGGCCAACGCGCTCAAGCGTGCAGTCGGACCCAGCTTGAGCTGGTTTGACGAGCACCTGCGGTATGAGCGGTTATTCATGGCGACGCCGGATGGATCGATCGCCCGGCGGTTCGCTGTGCTGGCACTGGTGATCGCACTTGCCGTGTCGGTGGCAATGATGTTGCGTCGCGGCCATATTCCGGGCACCGCGGCCGGACCCAGTCGACGGATCATCGGCATCACCACCATCTCGTTCCTGGCGATGATGTTCACCCCGACCAAATGGACGCATCATTTCGGTGTTTTCGCCGGCTTGGCCGGCTCCCTCGGCGCCTTGGCCGCTGTCGCCGTCACCCCCCATGTGCTCCGGTCTCGCCGCAACCGGGCGGTCTTCACCTCCGCGGTGCTGTTCATCACCGCCCTGTCGTTCGCCAGTGTCAATGGTTGGTGGTACGTCTCCAGTTTCGGTGTGCCGTGGTCAAACCAGTTCCCGGAGTGGCGGTTGGGCTTCACCACCGTGCTACTCGGCCTGACGGTGGCCGCACTTCTGGTGGCTGCGTATTTCCACTTCACGGACGCCGATGGGGACGGGCACAGATCCGATCGTTGGTGGTCACGGTCCACCGGCTCACCACTGGCGGTCCTGGCCTGGCTGCTCGTGGTTTTTGAGGTGACCTCATTGACGCTGGGTATGGTCAACCAGTACCCGTCCTGGTCGGTGGGCCGCTCCAACCTGGAAGCTCTCACCGGCAAGACCTGCGGTCTCGCCGACGATGTCATGGTCGAGCAGGATCCCAACGCCGGCATGCTGACCCCCGTCGGAGTCGCCGTCGCTGAGGCTCTGGGCTCGGTTACCTTAGAAGGCTTCTCCCCCAACGGTGTTCCCGCTGATATCTCAGCCGACCCGGTCAAAGAGCCACCCGGAGGCGGTAACTTCGTCGATGCCGCCGACAAGAGTGTGACCGCCGGCGAACTCGGCACCGAGGACGCCTCGGCCGCCGCGCCGGGCATCAACGGTTCACAGGCCCGACTCCCCTACGGCCTCGACCCGGCCAGCACCCCGGTGCTGGGCAGTTGGCGGGCCGGTGTTCAGCAACCCGCACTGCTGCGTTCGGCGTGGTACCGGCTGCCCCCGCGGCAGAGCGCCGGCGCTGACTCCGCGCCACTGCTGGTGGTGTCGGCAGCAGGCCGCTTTGACCAGGGTGAAGTGCAGGTGCAGTGGGCCACCGACGAGCAAGCGGCCGCCGGTAAAGCGGGCGGATCACTGGGCTTCGCCGATATCGGCCCCACCCCGGCCTGGCGCAACCTGCGCGCGCCACTGGCGGCGATACCGTCCACCGCGACCGTGGTCCGGGTGGTCGTCAAGGACGACGATCTGGCGCCACAGCATTGGATCGCTGTCACCCCGCCCCGCATTCCCATCCTGCGCACCCTGCAGCAGGTGGTCGGATCCCAGGATCCGGTGCTGCTCGATTGGCTGGTCGGTCTGGCTTTTCCGTGCCAGCGTCCGTTCGGCCATGCCAACGGTGTGACCGAGGTGCCCAGGTGGCGGATCCTGCCCGACCGGTTCGGAGCCGACGCCAACTCCCCGGTCATGGATAACATCGGCGGTGGTCCACTCGGTATCAGCGAATTACTGTTCCGCGCGACCACAGTGCCCACGTATCTGCAGGGCGACTGGTTCCGTGACTGGGGTGCACTGCAGAAGTTGGACCCGTTCTACCCGGACGCCACCCCGGCCCGCCTGGAACTCGGCACCGCCACCCGAAGTGGGCTGTGGAGCCCGGCACCGCTGCGCCCGACCTGACACCCGGCACCGGATCGTCGAGCACGCCCGACACGCCGCTCCCGAGCGACACTTTGCGTCTGCTCACACCGGGATTAGTGGGCGCGTCGCCTACCATCGACGCTCGTGCCCCGCGACAAAGTGGAATCCGGCCGGATCGCCCGGCAGGGCACCCGCTCAGTCCGGATCGCGAGGCTTATCGCAGTCCTCGCGGGCGTTGCGGGCGTGGCGTTGTGTGCGTTGACTCCGCTGCTGCCCGTCCGGCAAACGACCGCCACCATCCTGTGGCCCCAGAGCGCGGGACCGGGCGCTCCGGTGGGAAACATCACCGCACCACTGGTCTCCGGCGCACCTGAGGCGCTCGACGTTTCGATCCCCTGCTCGGCGATTGCCACCCTGCCCGCGACCGGAGGATTGGTTTTCGCCACCAATCCCCCTGATGGGATCGACGCATCGCGCAACGGTCTCTTCGTGCGGGCCACCGCAGATTCGGTCACCGTGGCTTTCCGCGACAAGGTCGCAGCGGTCGCATCCCGTGCGGCAGTCGCGGCGGGCTCGTGCACCACAGTGAGGGCGTGGGCCAACCCCGGCGCGGTCGGGGCGGATTTCGTCGGCATCCCCGGTGCGACCGGCTCGCTCGCGCCGGACAAGAAGCCACAGGTTACCGGGGTGTTTACCGAACTGAAGGTTCCTGTCCAGCAGGGTCTTTCGGCTCGAATCGATATCGATACCCGCTTCATCACCAAACCTACTGAGCTCAAGCTGGTAGTGATGACGGTCGGCATCATCTGCGTCATCGCCTCGATCGCCGCACTGTCGGTCCTGGATCGTCGCTGGGCCGGACGACGGTTACCGGGCGCACGGCACAGGATACTTCGGCACTGGCCGATCGACATCGGTGTGATCGGCACGTTACTGCTGTGGCACATCATCGGTGCGACGTCCTCCGACGACGGCTATAACCTCACGATTGCGCGCATCTCAGACGAGGCCGGCTACGCGGCCAACTACTACCGATACTTCGGAACCACCGAAGCCCCGTTCGACTGGTACCAGTCGGTGCTGGCGCAGTTGGCGTCGGTAAGTACCGCCGGGGTGTGGATGCGGCTTCCCGCCACAGCGGCCGCGGTCGCAAGCTGGCTCATTCTGAGCCACCGGGTACTGCCCCGCCTTGGCTCGGGAATCGGCGGACTATCGCGCAACAGCGTCGCGGTCGCCACCGGCGGAGTGGTTTTCCTGGCTGCCTGGCTGCCGTTCAACAACGGTCTTCGCCCCGAACCGCTGATAGCTTTCAGTGCTTTGGCGGTATGGACGCTGGTCGAGCGCACCATCGCAACCCGGCGACTGGTTCCGACTGCGGCAGCGATCGTGGTCGCGGTGTTCAGCGCGACCCTGGCGCCGCAGGGACTGGTGGCGGCAGCTCCACTTTTGGTCGGCGCGCGGGCGATCGCCCGGATCATCGGTCGGCGCCGTGCAACAGACAGTGTCCTTGCACCGCTTGCTGCGCTGGCCGCGGCCTTGTCGGTGATCTTCGTCATCGTGTTCCGCGACCAGACCCTGGCTACCGTTGCCGAGTCGACAAGAATCAAATACGTTGTCGGACCTACGATTTCGTGGTACCAGGACTTCCTTCGGTACTACTTCCTCACTGTCGAAGAGCACGTGGAAAGCTCATTGACGCGGCGCTTCGCGGTGCTTGTGATGCTGCTGTGTCTATTCGGAATGCTCACCGTGCTGCTGCGCCGCGGTGGTGTGCCGGGCTTAGCCCGCGGACCGCTCTGGCGCCTGATCGGTACTACCGCCCTGGGCCTGCTGTTGCTGACCTTCACCCCCACCAAGTGGGCGGTTCAGTTCGGTGCATTCGCCGGACTCACGGCCGCACTGGGCGCGGTGACCGCATTCACATTCGCCAGGGTGGGCTTACAGAGCCGCCGCAATCTCGCGGTTTACATCACTGCACTGCTGTTCGTGGTGGCCTGGGCCACCTCAGGTATCAACGGCTGGTTCTACGTGGGCAACTACGGGGTGCCCTGGTACGACCGCGCTCCGGTGCTATTTCACCAACCGGTGACGACGATGTTCCTTGCGTTGACCTTGGTGAGCGCGTTGGTCGCGGGCTGGCTGCACTTCCGGTTGGACTACGCCGGGCATACCGAGGTCAAAAACACCCGGCGCAACCGCCTGTTCGCCTCGACTCCACTATTGGCACTCGCGCTCATCATGGTGCTGCTTGCAGTCGGCTCCATGGCCAAGGGCCTCGCGCAGCGCTATCCGGCTTACACCACCGGGAAGGCGAACCTGGCGGCGTTGGCCTCCGGGTTATCCGCCACGAGTTGCGCTATGGCCGACGACGTCCTCGTCGAGGCCGACACCAATGCCGGGATGCTGAAACCCGTCCCCGGTCAGAAGTGGGGGCAGTACGGGCCGTTAGGCGGGGAAAGTCCGGTCGGCTTCACACCGAATGGGATCAGCGAGAACCTCGATCCGTACTCCCCGTTCATCGCCAACCCAGGAACAGTCAATTCCGACGGTTCCCCGAACAAGCCGAGTTTCGGGATCGCATTCTCCGGCGGCACCGGTGGCGGGTACGGGCCCGTCGGCGTGAACGGGTCCAAGGTGTTCCTACCGTTCGGACTCGACCCTCAGACCACACCGGTGATGGGAAGTTACAAGGAGAACACGCTGGCTGCCAGCGTGACCTCAGCGTGGTACGAACTACCGCCCCGGTCGCCCAATCGACCACTGGTGACCGTCGCTGCCGCGGGTGCGATCTGGTACGACGACGACGAGGGCGAGTTCCACTACGGCCAATCACTCAAGCTGCAGTGGGGAATTCGCCGCTCCGATGGCAGCTTCCAGGCGCTCGAGAAGGTGAAACCCATTGACACCATCGAACAGAAAGCCTGGCGAAACCTTCGTTTCCCCCTGGCGTGGGCACCGCCGGAGGCGAATGTTGCAAGGATCGTGGCTGACGATCCGAATTTGAGCACTGATCAGTGGTTCGGATTCACTCCGCCGCGAGTACCGCCGTTGCAGACCGCGCAGGAGTTCCTGGGCGCACAGACACCGGTGCTGATGGATATCGCCACCGCGGCGAACTTCCCATGCCAACGGCCTTTTTCGGAGCATTTGGGGGTGGCGGAGCTTCCGCAGTACCGGATCCTGCCCAACCTCAAGCAGGTGGTGGTGTCATCCAATATGTGGCAGTCGGCACGCGCGGGTGGGCCTTTCCTGTTCATCCAGGCATTGCTGACGACCGCGACCGTGCCGACCTATCTGCGCGATGACTGGTATCGCGATTGGGGCGCGCTGGAGCGCTACATCCGAGTCGTTCCCGCGGTGCAGTCACCCGATGCGATCATCGAGGAAGGCTCCAAGCGGGTATCCGGCTGGAACCGTAATGGTCCGATCAGGGCGCTCCCATGATCCAGACTCGCGAAACCGGTAAAGGCGGTTCTGCCGCCGAGGTGAATGTCATCCGGCGGGTGGCCACGATCGCCGGCCTGTTGGCGTTCGTGCTGTCGGTGCTGACCCCATTGCTGCCGGTGGTGCAGACCACCGCAACACTGAACTGGCCGCAGAGCGGGCAGCTTAGCAACGTCACAGCACCCCTGATCTCGCAGGCACCGGTGTCGCTGTCCATCACGGTGCCGTGCGAGGCGATCCGGTCGATGCCACCGAAGGGCGGGTTGGTTCTCGGTCTGGCTCCACCGAAAGGCAAAGACGCCGCGCTGAATTCGCTGTTCGTCACGGTCACCACTCAACGGGTGGACATCACCGACCGTAACGTGGTGATCGCCAGTATTTCGCGCACCCAGCTCAGCGGCTGCCAACGCATCGAGATCACGTCCACAGAGGCCGGAACGTTCGCCACGTTCGTGGGCCTGCCGCCGAGTATTGCCGCGCAGGACCAGGGCGAAGACTCCGCCCAGACCGGCTACCCGGACCTGCGCAGCGGTTTCAAAGATCCCAACCTGCGCCCGGCCATCGTCGGGGTGTTCACCGACCTGACCGGACCCGCACCACCCGGGTTGAAAGTCTCGGCCACGATCGATACCCGATTTTCCACCAGGCCCACGGCACTGAAGCTGGCGGCGATGCTGCTGGCCATGGCCGCGACGGCGGTGGCACTGGCGGCCCTGTGGCGGCTCGATCGACTCGACGGTCGACACATGCACCGGCTCATCCCGCAACGCTGGCGGACATTCACCGCTGTCGACGTCACCGTGGTGACCAGCTTCCTGGTGTGGCATGTGCTGGGCGCCAACTCATCTGACGACGGTTACATCCTCGGCATGGCGCGCGTCGCCGACCATGCCGGCTACATGTCGAACTACTTCCGCTGGTTCGGCAGTCCCGAGGATCCATTCGGCTGGTATTACAACGTGCTGGCACTGATGACGCATGTCAGCGACGCCAGCATCTGGATCCGGTTGCCTGATCTGGTGTGCGCGCTGGTCTGCTGGCTGCTGCTGTCACGCGAGGTGCTGCCCCGACTGGGTCCGGCCGTAGTCGGTAGCCGACCCGCGTTGTGGGCCGCGGGTCTGGTGTTGTTAGCCGCGTGGATGCCGTTTAACAACGGTCTGCGCCCGGAAGGCCAGATCGCCACCGGCGCACTGATCACCTACGTGCTCATCGAACGGGCGATCAGTTCCGGACGGCTCACACCTGCGGCCCTGGCAATCCTCACGGCGGCGTTCACCTTGGGAATTCAGCCGACCGGCCTGATCGCGGTCGCCGCACTGATCGCCGGCGGCAGGCCCATCCTGCGAATCCTGGCGCGCCGTCGCGCAGTGGTGGGCACCTGGCCATTACTGGCTCCATTGTTGGCCGCGGGCACGATCGTGCTGACCGTGGTCTTCGCCGATCAAACGCTGGCGACCGTGCTGGAGGCGACACGGATTCGGACCGACATCGGTCCGAGTCAGGCGTGGTACACCGAAAACCTGCGTTACTACTATCTGATCCTGCCAACTGTCGACGGTTCGCTCTCACGACGGTTCGGATTCCTGATCACCGCACTATCGCTTTTCATCTCGATGTTCATCATGTTGCGTCGCAAGCAGGTTCCCGGTGTCGCGCGGGGTCCAGCCTGGCGCCTGATGGGCGTGATCTTCGCAACCATGTTCACCTTGATGTTCACCCCGACCAAATGGGTCCATCACTTCGGTCTTTTCGCCGCCGTCGGCGCGGCGGTGGCGGCCCTTGCCACCGTTCTGGTGTCCCGCAAAGTCCTAAGGTGGTCCCGTAACAGGATGGTCGTCGTGACGGCGGTGCTGTTCGTACTCGCACTCTGCTTCGCCACCACCAACGGCTGGTGGTACGTGTCGAGTTATGGCGTGCCGTTCAACAACGACATGCCACGGATCGCCGGTATCAGCGTCAGCGCCATGTTCTTCGCCCTGTTCGCCGTATCGGCGCTCTACACCGTCTGGCTGCACTTCGTCTCCCGGTCTCACGGGGAGGGCCGCATCACCCGGATGTTGACCGCTGCGCCGATACCCGTGGCCGCCGGATTCATGGTGCTGGTATTCCTGGCCTCCATGACGGCAGGTGTGGTACGCCAGTACCCGACCTATTCCAATGCGGTGGCAAACCTGCGCGCCCTCTCGGGGGGGTGCGGACTTGCCGACGATGTTCTCGTCGAACCCGACACAAACGCCGGATTCATGACCCCACTGGCCGGCGATTATGGTCCGCTGGGTCCGCTCGGTGGGTCTAAACCGATCGGCTTCACACCCAACGGGGTACCCGAACATATTGTGGCCGAGGCGATTCGGGTCCTCAACCCGACACCGGGGATCGACTACGACTGGGAGGCGCCGGTCAGTCTCGACAAGCCCGGTGTCAACGGCTCCACCGTTCCGCTGCCCTATGGCTTGGACCCGCAGCGCGTGCCGCTGGCGGGAAGCTACGTCGACACAGCCCAGCAGGAGAGCCTGCTGACATCAGCCTGGTATCAACTCCCACAGGCTGATGCCGACCATCCTTTGGTTGTCGTGACCGCCGCCGGAACCATCGCCGGGAATAGTGTGCTCAATGGCGACACCGACGGTCAGACCGTCGAATTGGAATACGGCACGGCGGGTCCCGACGGCGCACCGGTGCCCGTAGGACGGGTACGGCCCTATGACCTGGGCCCGGCGCCGTCATGGCGCAATCTTCGCTACCCGCGTTCCCAGATTCCCTCGGACGCCACCGCGGTACGAGTCGTCGCCGAGGATCGCTCGCTGTCATTGGGCGACTGGATAGCCCTCACCCCGCCTCGGATCCCACAGGTGCGCACGCTCCAGGAATACGTCGGCTCCAGCCAGCCAGTCCTGATGGACTGGGCGGTGGGGCTGGCGTTCCCGTGCCAGCAACCCATGTTGCATGTCAACGGTGTCACCCAGGTGCCGAAGTTCCGGATCACGCCCGACTACACCGCCAAAAAGCAGGACACCGACACGTGGGAAGACGGCCGCAACGGCGGTCTGCTCGGAATCAGTGACGTCCTGCTTCGGGCGCACGTCATGGCGACGTACCTCTCAGAAGACTGGGGCCGCGACTGGGGCTCGCTGCGCAGGTTCGACACGATTATCGATGCCGAACCGGCCCAGCTCGAGTTGGGGACTGCGACCCGCAGTGGTCTGTGGAAACCAGGGCGGATCAGGATCAAGGCCTAGCCGATCTTGGCCGGCATACGGCCCCGCGTAGATTGGGACCATGTACCCACATCGGACCGGCGAAGGCGCGGTTCGGGGTCGGAAATCAGAATCGGTCCCGGTGTGAACCGCTGTCAATCTCTGATGCTGCGGGTCCGGCCCGCAGCCGAAGGCTCTGCGGAATAGCCGTCCATGACTTTCGACATCTACACGCTCCTGCCGCTACAGCGGACCTACCTCACGATCGCGATGGGCCGGGTTTCGCGTTCGTTCGCTTTGGTCGTTCCGTGGCTCGAGGATCCGCTGCAGAACTATGTGACGACGGCGTACCTGCTGTGCCGCCAACTGGACAATATCGAGGACTGTTCGCAACCGTTGAGTTGGCAGCAAGAGCGATTCGCCGAGTTCGCCCATTTACTTGCCGAACCCACCGCCGCGGCCACACAGCTGGCCGAATGGGAAGCCCTGCAGTGGCCGGGGATATCCGAGGACGAACGCTCCCTGATGACGGTGGAGGGCGGACTGCCTCTTTGGATGATCTACGCGACATTCCCACCCCGGGTCAGATCAATCCTCCGTAACTGGATCTCACTCATGGCCGATGGGATGGAGTCGGCACTGGACCCGACGCAATCCCAGAGGGTGGTGGTCCACGGGAACGTACGAGTGTTGGCTACTCCGGACGCCTACAACGACTACTGCTACTCGGTGGCCGGAACCGTCGGGGGCATGGGCACCGAACTCGTCATCGATCACTACGGGCTATCGGGTGACGTGGCGAAAAATCTCTTGGCCGGCAGCGAAGCGTGCGGCCGTGCTCTGCAGAAGACCAACGTTCTGAAGGATTTTGCCGACGACCTCGCCCGCGGGATCTGCTACCTGCCCAACGAGTGGCTGAGCACGATCGGCCATACGCCACTGCATCTGGCGGGCGCCCCAAACGATTGGATCCAGGATCTGATCGGCGATATTCTGGATGAACTACGTGGCGCCACATCCTATGTACTCGACGTACCGCAACGGGCGACCGGCTATCGCATTGCCAGTCTCATGTGTCTTCTGCCGGCTTACGAAACGGTGCTGAGCGCGGCCCAACGTCGGACCGACCTCTTCACTAGTGAACACCAGATCAAGATCGAGCGCGCGACCATGATGCGATGCATTCATGACGCCGTCTCCATGGCAACCGATGACGACGCCATCTATCGAAGCAGCCAAGGCCTCGAGCAAGCGGCCCGTGCGGCGTTGCAGCCAGAGATTCCGGCCCCCTAGGCGCTCTCCGGCTGCTTACAGGCCAGCCTCCGCGGGCACTGGAGCGGGGGTAACCGTGAGAATTGTTGCGCCAACGGTGATTTCACTGACGGTCGTAGGCTCCACTGAGCCGAACTTCTTCGCGTTGAGAATGATGATCGGGGTGACCAGCGGATAGCCGGCATTCCCAATGATCTGACGGTCGAAGGTCACCAGCGGGGTCCCGGCAGTGACCCTCTGACCCTTGGCGACATGCACGTCGAAACCCTCACCCTTGAGCTTCACCGTGTCGATACCGACATGGATGAGGACCTCGACTCCAGTGTCAAGAAGGAGTCCGAAGGCATGGCCAGACGGCTGGGCGGCCACGATGACACCTGAGCCGGGCGCGTAGACGGTGTTGCCCGACGGGACGACCGCGATGCCCGGCCCGAGGGTTCCCCTGCTGAACACCGGATCAGGTACATCACCGAGGGCAACGACCGTGCCCGCCAGTGGCGACTGGATCTCGGTCACCACACCCGCTTCGCCGGCGGACTTGGTCTGTGCGGCGGCGATCAACGTGCCGGTGCTGGCCTGCGACATCGGGCCTTCCAGATCAGCGACCGGGACTCCCGCGGCGGCCAGTTCTGCGGCCTGCTCCGGTGAGCGGTATCCGGAGAAGATGACCAGAACCATCGAGGTGATGAACGCTGCGGTGATGGCGAACGCATACAACGCCATGTTGTCGAATGCCGGGATCGTCAGCAGTGAGGTGAAGACGAATGCGCTCGTCTTGACGCCGCCGCCGAGACCGATGATGAGACCGCCCACCAGACAGCCCACCAGCATTCGTGGATAAATCCGTTTGAAGCGCAGATGGATTCCGTACAGCGACGGCTCGGAGATACCTCCGAGTAGACCGGCGGCCAGTCCGCCGATCGCGGTCTGGCGCATCTGGGCGTCGCGCTCCCGCCAGGCCAGGAAGAGCACGCCTGCGGTAGCACCGAAGCAGGCGAAGTTCCATGCGCCCATTGGGCCTTGGATGAAGTCGAAACCGAGAGTCTGGATGTTGAGCAGCATGATGGCGTTGATCGGCCAGTGCAGACCCAGCGGCACCATGAACGGGTAGGCGAGGGGAATAAGGATGGCGAAGATCAACGGTGAGAAGTCGTTGATGGACTTCAGGATGTTGGCCAGGCCGGCGCCGGTGTAGACGCCGATAGGACCGATCAGGAATGCCGTCAGCGGGATCATGATCAGCATCGACAGGAACGGAACGAAGATCAGCTGGACGTTCTCCGGGATCATCCTCTTCAGTAACTTGTAGAGCGGTCCGAGCACAGCGGCCATCAGAAGCGGCGGGAACACCTGCGAGCTGTAGTTGAAGATCGTCAACGGAAGCCCGAAGATCTGCACGATGTCGACCTGTGAGCCGAAGATGTTGCTGGGTTCGGTGAAGTCCTTCAGAGCGGCGAAGCCCGGCAGCATCACGACGGCCATGATGGCGAATCCGACCCACGGATCGGCGTTGAGTTTCTTTGCCGCGTTATAGGCCACCATCAGGGGCAGAAAGACGAACACGCTCTGCCAGCAGAGGTTGATGAACTGCCAAGACGGCGAGAGTTCGGCCGCCGTCCGCGGATCGGCCCAGTTCGGGATGACCTTGAGCGTGCTCATCAATGCCATGAAGGTGATGAACAGCGAAGCCCCCAGCAGCGCACCGAGGATCGGACGGAACGAGTCGGACAGAAATTCGAAGAATGAGTCCAGCCAGGCGAACTTGCCGCGCGGGCCCTTGGCACGGGCGGCGGCCTTGATCGCGGCGGCATCGTCGGCGCCGGCACCACCGTCCATGCCCGGCAGCGCCTTGATCTGGTTATAGACCGTCTGCACTCCCCCGCCGATGACCACCTGGTAGCGGTTGCCCGCCTGAGGCACCGCACCGAGCACGCCTGACACGGACTCGAGATCGGACTGAGTGACGCCCGCGGCGTCGCGGAGCTGGAAGCGTAAGCGGGTCGCGCAGTGCGAGAGGCTCTCGATGTTGGCCGCACCGCCGAGCTTGTTGACGATGTCTGCAGCTGTACTCGAACTCATGTCTGGTCCCAACCCTCCGCGAAGCGCCTCCGGCCAGGCCCGACCGAGGTGAGCCGATGGTATCGGCGCAACGGCTCTCGCAGGACCGGATTGGTTGCGCAGCCACCAGGTTCAGGGCACCGGTGGTGCTCCGGTCACTACCGCCCGCAAACGTTCCGGCTGCGGTGACCACACCGTCTCCTGGCTCTGGGAGTCCGCCCGCGCACAGTAGGCGGCAGTTCCGGTCTCATCGACGGCGGCCGCACCCAGCACAGCGCAGTCCGCGCCGATGACCACCACGGGCAGGTCCATCCGCGCTGAGATCGCCGGCGGTGGTGGCGTGGTGGGCGCCTGCCCGCCGTCGATATCGCGATGTCCCGACAACAGCGCGACTGTCGCGCCCACCGCTCCGGCGATGAGCGCAACACTCACCGCGGCCAGGATCCAGCGCCTCCTGCCCGGACTCTCCTGGGGTCTGCGGTGGCGGGCCGCCATCCCGCCCGCCGACTCGAGCGCACCCTGCATCGCCGCCGCAAAGTCTCTGCAGCATGGGAAACGATCTGCCGGATCTTTCGCCAGTGCCTTGGCGAAAACGGGTCCGAGCCGCGCCAGATCGGGATGTCCGGCGCCGATCGACGGCGGCTGCGCGCTGAGGTGCTTGCTGATGACGACAGCTGGATTACTATTCGCGAAAGGTGCTGTGCCAGTGAGCATATGGTAGGCCGTCGCGGCCAATCCGTACTGATCGGAGCGACCGTCGATCGGATCGCCCCGGAGTTGCTCAGGTGCCGCGTAGTTCACCGTGCCGACCGTCATATCGGCACCGGTCAGATCACTGGACTGGCCGATCCACCGGGCAACGCCGAAATCAACCAATTTGACCCGCTCGTCACCGGACTCCGGCAAGCCCAACAGGATGTTGGCCGGCTTGATATCGCGGTGCAGCAACTGACGGCCATGGGCGTAGTCGAGGGCATCCGCGACGGCGGTGACAATGCGCACCACATCGGCGGTCGGAATGCCGTTCGGGTACCTGTCGGTCAACAGCCGAGCAGCATCGGTACCGTCGACGAATTCCATCGCGATCCACAACTGGCCGTCAGCATCACCACGGTCGTAAATGGTGACGATGTTCGGGTGGCGCAGCGTCGCCACCATCTCGGCTTCCTGGTTGAATCGCTGCCGATACTCCTCATCGTGGCTGACACCAGTGCCGAGCACCTTGAGGGCATCGAGACGGGGCAGTCGCGGATGCTGAGCCAGATAGACCTCGCCCATGCCTCCGGTGCCAAGAATCCGCCCGATGGTGTAGCCGGCGAAGATCTGGCCGTCCGCTAACGGCATGAAGGCAGCACTGGGGTGAGCACTGGAGTCAAAGCCGGTGTCGGTCCGCTCACCCCGGGACGTTGGCCTTCAGCGTCGCAAGGGCCCCGACACTGAGCCGGGCGAGTTCATCGGCCTCATCGTGGTCAAGGGCGGCATCGAAGATGTCGGCCATCCTGCGGTTGGTCGCCTCCTCCACCTCGGCATAGCGCTTGGCCTTGTGGGCCCCATCGGCGAACGGCTCGGGCCAGCCGAACATCATTGTGTAGTCGTGCCCGCCGTGCAGCATGTGCGCTTCGACGGGTGTGATATCCGATAGCCCAAGGGCGTGGAAGTGCACATCGCCGCGCAATTCACGCAGCACGAACATCACCTGAAGTGCTCGCGCCGCATCGTCATCGGCCAATGGCATGTGGCGCCATCCGGCAAACATGGGCAGGCCGAGTGCGGATGTCGCGGCGATGATCTTCTCGCCCAACTCCGCAATTCGGGCCGGCCCCTCGGCCCCGGCAAGGTACTTGCGGCCGAAGTCCGCCAACTGATCCCAGTAGACCTTCGCGGCACCGGCAGCCCCGCGCACCGCGATGCCTTCCTCCCAGCACGCGTTGATGAAGTTCGGCTCGAAGATCGCGAACACCGCACTCACCGTCGTCCCGGTGGCCTCCCCCAGGACACCGCCACGCCCGGCGACATAGCCGGCGAAGGGGTTCTCGTAACCGGCGGCGATACTGCCGGCAAACGTCTCCGGGTGAAGCATGAAGACCCCGATGGCCTCACCGATGGCGGCGCCGGCATCATGGACGGACTGGTCGAACTTGGCATGGCTCATCTGACCGCTCCTCAGGATTGGTTGGGTATCAGGATTCGACGCTACTCACTGACAACAGGTGCAACGGCGACGGGGATACCGTTGAGCGCCCCGTTGCCTGAGGGCTCGTCGAGGAAGGTGGGCGGCGACAAGATGTTGGTGTTCACCCCGGGCGAGCCATTGGCCACGGCCATGCGGGTGCCCGACTTGCCGTGCCCCCAGCCATGTGGCATCGACACCACCCCGGGCTTGATCGCGTCGGTGAGCTCAACCGGGACCTCGATCTGACCCGCGGCAGACGTGACGATGACGATGTCCGTGGCCGTCACGCCACGCTTAGCCGCATCATCAGGGTGCATCAGTAACGTGCAACGGTCACGGCCCTTCATCAATGCCGGAACATTGTGCAGCCAAGAATTATTCGAACGCAGGTGCCGTCGGCTCACCAGAACCAGATCATCGGGTTCGCGGGTCAATCGGGCCGCTAGGCGCGGCAGGTCGTCGAGCAGGTACTGCGGGGCCAATCGGATCCTCTTATCGGTGGTGCCGAGGACCTCGGGCACCTGCGGGATCATCGGTCCGAAGTTGATTCCATTTGGCTGCTCCTTGAGTTTGGCCAGGGTGAGTCCATCGGGCACCTCGCCATAGAAATCTCCGAACGGACCGGTGCGCAACGTCAGGTCGAGAATGCGTTCAGGTCCGCCGTGGCTGTAGTGACTGCGGATCTGTGCTCCGTCCAAACCCTGCGTGAAACACAGATAGTCGAAGAACCCGTCGTCGATCGCTGCCACATCGACATCCTCGGCCGGAGTGCCCGCGCATAATCCCGTCAGCCGGATCAGGATTTCCCACTCCTCGGGTCGATCGCGATCCGGCGGGAAGAAGACCGGCTCGGAGTAGTTGGCGATCGAATTGATCGCGAAGGCCAGGATCAGGTCATCGTGGTGCGGCACCTCCAATGGCGAGGGTCCCGGCAGGATGACGTCAGCGTGCCGGGTGGTCTCGTTCAGCCAAAGGTCCACTGCGATCATGGCGTCGAGTTGCGGCAACACCTCGTCGAGGCGATGCCCGCCCGGAGTGGACAGCACAGGATTGCCGGCGACGGTGATCAAGGCTTTGATCTGACCCTCACCCGGAGTGGCAATTTCTTCGACCAGACAGGACACCGGTACCTGGCCGAGTACCTCCTTGGCACCACGCACCCGGGTCTGCCATCGACCGAACTCCGGCAGGCCACCTTCCAACCCCGGCTGCGGTTGCGCCGTGACGGTCCAGACCGCCGGGCGTGGAAACATCGCACCGCCGGGCGTATCGAAGTGACCGGTGAGGATGTTGACCACGTCGACCAGCCAGCTGGCCAGACTCCCGAACTCCTGGTTGCACAGGCCAATTCGGCCATAGACAACGGCACGTTCAGATCCGGCGAGCTGGCGGGCCAGGTGCCGGATCCGGTCGGCACTGATGCCGGTGACCGGGGCAACCCGTTCCGGTGACCATTCGGCGGCCACCTCCCGTAGCGCCTCGACACCGTCCACATGACCTTCGAGCCGGCCGACCGTGGCCAGCTCCTCCTCAAACAGTGTGTGCACCACCGCGAGCAGCAGGGCGGCATCGGTACCCGGAGTGATGGGCAGCCATTCGTCAGCCTTGGCGGCGGTGGCGGTACGGACCGGGTCGATGACGATCACGGTGTCGATGCGCTCCAGGATCCCCATCACATCGGGTGCCGCGAGGAGCGAACCCTGCGAGGCAGCGGGATTGGCGCCCATCACCACCAGAAGGTCGGTGCGCTCGATATCGGGTACCGGGAAGCCCCACCAGTTTCCGTACATGAGGTGTGACGAGAGATTCTTCGGCCACTGGTCGACGGTTCCGGGTGAGTAACTGACCGGGATGCCCGACATTCCGAGGAGGACGCCGGTGTAGCGGCCCAGAGAGAACGAGTGCGCCAAGGGGTTTCCGGTGTAGGCGGTGACCGCGCCGATACCGTGTTCGGCGATCACCGGCGCAAGCAGTTCGGTGCATCGACGAAACGCCGCATCCCACGTGACCTCCTGCCACTGACCGTCGACTTTGATCATCGGGGTGCGGATGCGGTCGGGGTCTTCGTGGATGGCGCCGAGCGATACACCCTTGGGGCACAGATGGCCCCGGCTCCAGACGTCGTCGTGATTTCCCCGGATGCCCGCAATGCGGCCGTCAGCGACGTCAATCTCCAAGCCGCACATGGCCTCACACAATGGACACGTGTAGATGTGGCGACCGTCCTGACCGGTGGCAGCCGGTCGCACATGTTCTGAGGTCACAGGCTCACGGTAGATCGCCGGAATTCAGCCCGCCGAGGTTCGGAGAAACCTCGGGTCACAATGCCTGATCCGGTCAGTCCAGCGGGACACCCAATGTGGTGAGCGTCATCGCCAGCGCATCGTACTGGCCCACCAGTGTCACGAACTCGATCAACTGGGGCCGATCCAGGTGCCCGCTGAGACGTTGCCAACTCTGCTCCGACAACGTGCGGTTCGCGACGAGTTCATCGACCCCGGTCAGTAACGCCCGCATCCGTTCGGAGAGCCCGTCTGCGCTCGGCCAGGCGAAGACTTGGGCTTGCGTGGTCTCGTCGACCCCGCGCCTAAGAGCAAGCCGACGGTGCTGCTGTAGCTCGTACTGGCAGCCGCGCAGATGTCCGACCCGCAAGATGACAACCTCGGTGTCCTGTTTAGGCAGCCGTCCGCGGTACAGCAGCACACCGCTGAACGGCACCCATGACCAGAACAGCCGCTTGTGCTGAGCCAACGCCGTGAAGAGATGGAATTCGGGTACGCCCCAGACGCGGGCAGTCATCTTGCAGAGGAGCCACCCCGGCAGGCCAAGTTCGCGCCGGGTACCCGACGGGATGCGCGGAGTTGTGACCGCGGGGACCGAGGCAGGCAGGTCCGGGTCAGGAACAGTGGTCACCGTCTCATCTTTGCTTGTTGACTCTCATCGTCGACGCGATATTCGCCAAGGGCAGAAGATGCGGGCCGGGCAGCGCGGATCAGGCCCTGATCGGCGCTGGCCCACAATGCGCCACCGGGCTTCGTTATCCTTGCTCTTACGTGCGAATCGGGGGTTCGCACCTTCCGGAGCGGCGCAAGAGCCACCCGGGCCGTCCAGACGTGCCGAGCTGGCGGTGGGCCCCGTCAGGTGACGCGTCCGAAAGGTAGTGCTGCTGTGGTTGAAGCTCGCGTCACACCGATTGCGGTGATCGGTATGGGCTGTCGGCTGCCGGGCGGCATCGACTCCCCCGAACTGCTGTGGGAAGCGTTGCTGCGCGGCGACGATCTCATCACCGAGATCCCCGCGGACCGGTGGGACGTCGATGAGCATTACGACCCCCAGCCAGGCGTGCCCGGCCGGTCGGTATCGCGATGGGGCGGATTCATCGACGATATCGGTGGATTCGATGCCGAGTTCTTCGGAATCGGTGAGCGCGAAGCGGCGGCGATCGACCCGCAGCACCGCCTCATGCTGGAGACGGCATGGGAGGCGGTGGAGCACGCCGGATTGCCACCGTCGGCCCTGGCCGATTCGCTGACCGGAGTGTTCGCCGGACTGTGTCACGACGACTACACCCTGGTGACCAGCGAGGCGGGCGCCATGGAGGGCCCGTACGGCTACACCTGCACCCCGTACAGCATGGCGTCGGGACGCATCGCGTACGCGTTGGGACTTCGGGGCCCGGCGTACACCGTGGACAGCTCGTGTTCGTCGGGCCTGCTGGCCGTACACATGGCCTGCCGAAGCCTGCATGAGGGCGAGAGCGACTACGCGCTGGCGGGTGGCTGCCAGGTGATCTTGAAACCGTCGGTGAGCGCATCGGCCTCGGCACAGGGCATGCTCTCACCGACCGGCCGATGCCAGGCCTTCGATGCTGATGCCAATGGCTTCGTACGTTCCGATGGCTGCGCCTTGGTGCTCCTCAAACGATTACCGGACGCACTGCGCGACGGCGATCGCGTGCTGGCCGTCATCCGCGGGACTGCCGCGAATCAGGACGGCCGCTCGGTGACACTCACGACGCCGTCACTGGACGCTCAAGCCGACGTCTACCGGGCGGCCCTGGCCGTGGCCGGTGTGGATGCGACCACCGTCGGAATGGTCGAGGCGCACGGCACCGGTACCCCGGTCGGAGATCCGCTTGAGTTCGGCAGCCTGGCGAAGGTGTACGGAACCGCCGGTCACCAGTGCCTGCTCGGATCGGCAAAGAGCAATCTGGGCCACACCGAGTCCGCCGCAGGCGCGGTCGGGCTGATTAAGGCCATCCTCGGGCTGCAGCACGGAGTCGTGCCTGCGATGGCACATTTCAACCGCCTGCCCGACGAACTGGATCGAATCGAGACCGGCCTGGTCGTACCGAAGGAGATCACCCCCTGGCCGACGCCGGTGGCCGGCCAGCCGCGACGCGCAGGGGTGTCGTCGTTCGGCATGTCCGGAACGAACGTGCATGCCGTTCTCGAGCAAGCACCGCCGAGCACCGAACCCGACGGCGCCGCGAACCCCGACACTGAGTCATTACTGTTCGCCGTGTCAGCAACCTCGACTGAGGAGTTGCGGCGGACATCACGTCGTCTCGCCGACTGGGTCCAACAGCATGCGGACGGCCTGGCGGCCTCCGATCTGGCGTACTCGTTGGCACGTCGGCGCGGGCACCGGTCGGTGCGCACGGCGGTGCTCGCCGCGGACCTCACAGGCTTGATCGACGGTCTGCACGCAATAGCCGAGAGCGACGTTCCCTACCCGGAATCGGTGGGCCAGGGTGATCGCGGACCGGTGTGGTTGTTCTCCGGCCAGGGTTCCCAGTGGGCGGCGATGGGCGCCGAACTTCTGGCCCGAGAGCCGGCGTTCGCCGCCCGCATCGCTGAGTTGGAGCCGCTGATCGCACGCGAGTCCGGGTTCTCGGTCACCGAGGCGATGTCGGCTCCCGAGACGGTGACCGGTATCGACCGCGTCCAACCCACGTTATTCGCCATGCAGGTCGGAATCGCGGCAACGATGCAGTCCTACGGCGTCCAGCCGGGTGCGGTGATCGGGCATTCCATGGGTGAGGCGGCAGCGGCCGTCGTCGCCGGCGCTCTGTCGCTGGAGGACGGCGTGCGGGTGATCTGCCGCCGGTCGCGGCTGATGTGCCGGTTATCCGGCGGCGGCGCGATGGCCTCCGTCGAGTTGACCGCCCAGCAGGTGCGCGACGAACTGGCTGCCCGTGGGGTCAACGATGTGGTGGTGTCGGTTTTCGCCTCACCGGAGTCCACAGTCATCGGCGGCGCCACCGACACGGTTCGCGAACTGGTGGCGGCCTGGGAGTCAGCGGATGTGATGGCCCGCGAGGTGGCCGTCGACGTCGCCTCGCACTCGCCGCAGGTCGATCCGATCCTCACCGATCTCGCGACTGAACTTGCCGAACTCGTTCCACGGGAACCGCAGGTGCCGTATTACTCGGCCACCCTTGATGACCCGCGCGCCAGACCAGCCTTCGACGCCGGCTACTGGGTCGACAACCTGCGTCAGCCGGTGCGCTTCGCGATGGCGGTCCAGGCCGCACTGGATGATGGACACCGGGTGTTCGGTGAGCCCGCTCCGCACCCCTTGCTGATTCGTGCGGTCGAACAGACCGCCCAGGCCGCCGGGATCTCGGTCCAGACCGTCGCGGGTATGCGCCGGGAACAACCAATGCCGCATGGGTTGCGTCAATTTCTCGCAGATCTGCACAGCGCGGGCGCCGCAGTCGATTTCACCGCCCTCTACCCCAGCGGACGGTTGGTGGAGGCACCACTGCCGACGTGGACGCATCATCACTTCCTCATCGAGTCCGATGATCAGGACTCCGCAGCGCGTGGCGCGTGCACAGCCTCGGTCCACCCACTTCTGGGCGAGCATGTACGCCTGCCGGAAGAACCCGAGCGGCACGCCTGGCAGTCCGACGTCGGCACGGGGAAACTGCCGTGGCTAAGCGACCATCGTGTCAATGACGTAGCGGCGTACCCGGGAGCCGCTTACTGCGAGATGTCCCTGGCCGCAGCAGAACTCGTGTTCGGCGATGACGGCGAGGTCCGAGACGTTCAGTTCGAACAGCTGATGCTGCTCGATGAGCACACCGACGTCACATCCATCGCGGAGGTCGTTGGCTCCGCGATGGCAGAGTTCGCTGTGGAGACCGAACAGGACGGCGAGCGCATCCGTCAGGCCGTGGCGACGCTGGCCGGAGTCGCCGACCACACTCCCCCCGCGCGTCAGGACATTGCCGAGCTTCTCACGGCGCACCCCAACCGGATTTCCGGTGACGAGGTGCGCCAGTGGTTCGCCACTCGGCGGATCCATTTCGGTCCCGCTTTCACCGGCTTGATCGCCGTACACACCAGCGGCGGCGACGACGGAACGACGATGCTTGCGGAAATCGCACTGCCCGGCGACATCCGCTCCCAACAAGCCGGCTACGGCATTCATCCGGCACTGCTGGACGCCTGCTTCCAGTCGGTGGCCGCCGTGATGGTGGCTGCCGGCCGCACCGACGGTGGGCTGTTGCTGCCATTGGGCGTCACCCGGCTGCGCCGGGCCGGCGCCGGCCGTGACGCCCGGTACTGCCTGGTGCGGGTGCTCTCATCAGACGCCACCACGATCGAGGCGGATCTCGATATCATCGATGCCGACGGCGAGGTTGTGTTGCAGGCCGCGGGCCTGCGCATGGGTACCAAGGAGTCCAAGGGCGGCGAACGCGACCGCATCCTCGCTGAGCGATTGCTCACCGTCGAATGGGATCGGTTGGAATCGCCGGCGGCGGTTACTGATACGGGCGCCGGGGCCTGGCTGCTGATCGCACCCGATGCCCACGGCGGGTTCGCCGCAGATCTCTCCGAAGCGATGACCGCTCTCGGTGCCGAGTGCAGAAGACTCGATGCGACAGGGCTGATGGTTGATGCCGCGGGGCTATCCGACGGCGGCTACCGGGGCGTCGTCGTCCTCGCCCCGCAGGCCGGAGATAACGCCGAGGAGTCGTGCCTGGATCGTGGCCGCGACCTGGTGGCATCGGTCGTTGGTGTTGCGAAGCAGTTGACGGATGCCGAGGGTGAGCTTCCCCGGATGTATGTGATTACCCGGAGCGCCCAGGCGGTGACCACGGACGACCGGGTCAGCCTCGACCACGGCGGAGTGCGCGGCTTGTTGCGGGTGATCGGCGCCGAGCACCCCGATCTTCGACCCACCCAGATCGATATCGACGCAGACACCGAGGCCGACGCGATAGCCATCGAATTGCTGAGCGGCTCCGACGAGGACGAGACGGCGTGGCGGCAGGGTTCGCGGTACGCCGCGCGCCTGCGGCACAGCCCACTGCGCCCGGAGGAACGGCGAACCACCACGATCGACACCGAGTGCGACGGTATGCGGTTGGATATCCGTACCCCGGGTGATCTGGAAACCCTCGAGTTCGTCACCGCTGACCGACAGCCGCCGCAGGCGGGCGAGATCGAAGTGGCCGTCGGTGCTTCCAGCGTCAACTTCGCCGACGTGTTACTCGCCTTCGGCCGCTACCACACCGTGGAAGGCCCGCGACCCGGTCTTGGGATCGATCTTGCAGGCGTCGTCACTGCGGTTGGACCCGGCGTGACCGACTATCAGGTCGGCGACAGAGTCGGCGCCATCGCCGACGCGGTCGCATGGGGCACGTTCGTCACCTGTGATGCGCGGCTGGCGGCAAAGCTGCCGGAGAACGTGTCCGCCGAGCAGGCTGCGGCGGTGTCAACCGCATACGCCACCGCGTGGTACGGCCTGCACGATCTGGCCCGAATCCAATCCGGCGATCGGGTTCTGATCCATTCGGCGACCGGCGGCGTGGGGCAGGCGGCGATCGCGATTGCCCGCAATGCCGGTGCCGAGATCTTTGCGACCGCGGGCAGCGACGAGCGCCGTGAGCTGCTCCGCTCGATGGGTATCACCGGCGTATACAACTCTCGGACAGCGGATTTCGCCGATGAAATCCGTCGTGACACCGACGGTTACGGTGTCGACATCGTGCTGAACTCCCTGACCGGGATCGCCCAGCGGGCGGGGCTGGAGCTGCTGGCCTTCGACGGTCGCTTCGTGGAGATCGGTAAGCGCGACGTCTACGAGCACACCCGCGTCGACCTCTACCCGTTCCGCCGCAATCTGGCGTTCTACTACGCCGATCTGCTGCTGATGAGCACCAGTGCGCCGGACAAGATTGGCAACCTGCTGCGGACCATTTACTCGTCGGTCGCCGATGGCACGCTGCCGACGCCGGAGTACTCCGTGCGACCCATGTCCGAGGCCGACTCCGCGATCCGGGAGATGAGCGCCGCTCAGCACACCGGGAAACTTGTCCTCACCCTCCCGCATGGACAGCAGACCGATGTCGCGGTGCCGCCCACCAAGGCCGGGGTGTTCCGCAAGGACGGCTCCTACATCGTCACCGGCGGGGTCGGCGGCCTTGGGTTGTTCCTGGCGGCCGTAATGGCATCGGCCGGCTGTGGCCGGATCGTCCTGAGTTCGCGCTCGGAGCCGAACCCGCAGGCGCAGAAGACGATCGAGCGACTCCGGTCCAATGGCGCCGACGTCGTCGTTGAGTGCGGCAGTATCGCCGATCCGGAGACCGCAACCCGGCTGGTGTCCGCTGCCACCGCCACCGGCCTGCCATTGCGCGGGGTGCTCCATGCCGCCGCAGTCGTCGACGATGCGACGCTCGCCAACATCACCGAGGAGTTGATCGACCGGGACTGGGCGCCGAAGGTGCGCGGCGCCTGGTATCTGCACCAGGCCAGTGTCGGGCAGCCATTGGACTGGTTCTGCAGCTTCTCGTCGGTAGCCGCGCTGTTCGGTTCTCCCGGCCAGGGCGCCTACGCTGCGGCGAACAGCTGGCTGGACACTTTCACGGCGTGGCGACGCAGCCAAGGGTTGCCCGCGACGGCAATCGCCTGGGGCGCATGGGATCAGATCGGTAAGGGCGCCGGTCTCGCCCAGCGCGGTGACACGGCGATGATCTCTCCGCAGGAGGGAGCACACGCCTTCCGTGCGTTGCTGCGTTATGACCGTGGTTATAGCGCCTATCTGCCCTTGACCGGTGCTCCGTGGCTCGCCGCGCTGGCGGCTCGAAGTCCCTTTGCCGCAACGTTCCACGCTGCCGAGGACGGTGGCGCTACCAGCGCGGCCGCAGTTCTTGCCGAACTTCGCGCGTTGGCACCGGAGGAATGGCCGGACCGGTTACGCAGGCTGGTCACCGATCAGGTGGGCCTCATCCTGCGCAGGGCGATCGACCCCGATCGTCCGTTCGCCGAGCACGGCCTTGATTCTCTGGGCAACCTGGAGTTGCGAACCCATATCGAAACCCAGACCGGCGTCCGGGTTACGCCGAAGACGATCGTGACCTACAACACCGCGCGCACGCTGGCGGGACATTTGACCGAGGCCCTCTCCGGGGAATCAGCCGGATAGCGAAAAGGGTTGCCTAACAGCCCTGTTCAACCTTCGATCAACCAGCCGGACAGGGCAATCATCAGTCGCCTGGGTAGGACTTTGGTGAAGCCGCGCCAGACTAACGCGTTGGCAGCGCCATCGACGAAGCTGGGTTTGTGACCGGACAGCACCCGCATGGTGTTATCGACGACCTGTTCCGGGGTGCGGGTGAACCTCACAGCCGCCGTACCTGAGGCGGCCTTCACCGCGGCATCACCGGCCACCTCGAAAAACGAGGTGTCAGTCAGCCCGGGGCACACCGCCAGAACGCGCACACCGTGCTTGCGCTCCTCCGACCACAGCGCCTCGGTGAACGACAACACAAAAGACTTCGTCGCGCCGTATACCGCCATCTTTGGCAAGGGCAGAAAGGCCGCGGTCGAGGCAAGATTGATGATTGTTCCGCTGCCTCTGGCCCGCATCTGGGGCAGATAGCGCGAGGTGGTCCCAACCAGCGTCAGGCAATTGAGCTGAACCTCTTCTTCAAGGCGCTCCGGACGCGCATCGGCAACGTCGCAGTGGGTGCCGAAGCCGGCGTTGTTCACCAGCACCGTGATCTCCAGACCCAGACTGTTGGTCCGCTGCCACAGATCACCGGCGGCGGTGGGAATCGACAGATCCATGGCGATCACGGTGACGTTCACCCCGTGCGCCGCACGGAGTTGTTGCGCAAGAGCGTTGAGTTTGTCCTCGCTGCGGGCGACCACGACGAGGTCGTGGCCCCGACCGGCGAATTGCCGGGCGAATTCGGCACCGATACCGGTCGATGCCCCGGTAATCAAGGCGACCATCGCACCCTCGCAATCTGGAGATGGATTTCCGCACCGGCCACCTCAGCCGGCGCCGTTCGTCAGATCCTCATCGTAGATGCCGCCAGCCCCGGTGAACTGCACCGCATATGTGCCCGAGGTGCTCATCGCTGCGGACACGTACTATTGAAGATGTGCAACGTCCAGAGTGGCTCACCGGACTCGACGCCAGCTTCCTGAACCTCGAGACCGCGATTCAACCCCTGCAGATGTTGATCGTGACGCGACTGGACACCACGACCATTCCCGGCGGTTACTCCTACGACGGTTTCCGCGCGGAGTTGGCGGAGCGCATGCGGGCGGTTCCGGAGTTCCGGGAGAAGCTGTCGCCCAGATTCGGCAACCCCGATCACCCCGCCTGGGTGGAGGATCCCGAGTTCAACATCGACCAGCATGTGCACCGGATCGGTGTTCCGGAACCGGGTGGCCCGGCGGAACTGGACGAGGTCTACGGGTATCTGGCCGGGTTACCGCTCAATCGGTTCCGGCCGCTGTGGGAGATGTGGGTCATCGAGGGCGTCGATGGCGCGCCGAGCAGCGAACGGCTATCCGTGGTGATCAAGATCCATCACGCCGCCGCTGATGGTGTCAGCTACTCGGAATTATTCGCGAGGTTGTGCAGCACCGAACCTGACCCGCCCCCCCGGGAATTCGTTGCGGCCCCAGGTGCCGACCGGCCGGTGCAGATTGCGATGGGTGGCCTGGTGCGGTTCGCCACCCGGCCGCTGCATCTTGTGCGCAAAGTTGTGCCCGAGACCGTGCAGGCCGTGCGCGACGCCTACCGGCGCGCCGAAGTGGGTCGCGCCATGGCCGCTCCGTTTAGTGCACCGCCGACGATCTTCAACAGCCGCTTCACTGCGAACCGCAATGTCGCGTTCACCCGCCTTGATCTCGCCGAGGTCAAGAAGGTGAAGAACCACTTCGGCGTCACCGTCAACGACGTGGTGACCGCACTGGTCAGCGGATCGGTACGGCAGTTCCTGCTGGACCGCCGCGAACTGCCGAGCGCTTCGCTGACCGCGCTGGTGCCGGCATCGGTGCATGCGCCGGATCGCTTGGGACGCAATCAGGTTTCGGGAATGATCACCACACTGCAGACCCAGATGGCGGACCCGGTGGAGAGACTCAGGGCGGTAGCCGAGTCCAACACCATCGCCAAGGAGCACAGTGCGGCGATAGGCGCCACGCTGCTGGAGGACTGGATGCAGCTGGGCGGCCGGGCCATCCTCGGGATCGCCAAGCGGGTGTACGGCCGGGTGACCCGATCCAGGCCGATGTACAACGTCGTGGTGTCCAACTGCCCCGAACCGAAGCCGGCGGACTATTTCATGGGCGCCAAGGTCACCGCGTTCTACCCCGTCGGACCGGTCATGCTCGGCGCGGGACTCAACATCACCGTGTGCACGGTCGGTCAGAAACTCAACGTCGGCCTGATCTCATGTCCGGACGTGCTGCCCGACCTGCCGGAAATAGCCGACGGGCTGACCACAGGTTTGAACCAGCTGCTGGAGCAATGCGGCTGAAGTAGCGCAGCTCTCGCTACCCTCTTTTTTATTCGGAAGCCCACGCGTAGCGCGAGGGGATATCCACCAGCAGCGTGTGGATCGCGTCGGTGTACTGCTCGGGTCGCGCACCATGGCTGTGATAGGCGATCACCAATGTGCCGTCGTACATGATCGCTGAATACATATCGACCCCGGCCGCCGTCGATGCAAAAAGAACCTCAAAGCCGAACTGCTCCACCGTCAACTCCGGCGGTGTGCGCAGCGACGGGATATCCCCGCTGTCAGTGGCCATCACCACATCGGGCAACCCGGGAGGGTTTCCCTCGTAATGCTGGCCGAAGTGCAAGAAGGACTGTTGGATCACACCTTCGGCAAGATCGGAGCGGAAGGCCTCGGCGATATCGCGGGCCAGGTCGAAGACATCGGTGTTCGGGTGAATCTCGGCCAGGTACATCGCCATCCCGATTGGGTTGGTGGCCTCGGTCGCACCCACCGGCGGGGTCAGGAAGAAACGCAGATCAACCGGATAGGTGTACGGGATCGGAATGTTCGGAGTGTCCCGAATAGTCCACTCGGCCATCAGAATCGCCGCAGCGACCATCGCGTTGAGGCTGACCCGGCGGGATGCGCAAATATCGAGCAGGCTTTGGCTCTCCTGGCGGGTAAGCCTGCAGGTGGCTGACGGCACGCGTACCGACTGCGGCCCAACCCGTCCTTCATTGCGCTTCGACGGAGGAAGGTCGTAGGCGAAAATCGCCGGCATGAACCGTTCCAGACCGAACCGTTGAAGCTTGGAGATGCCTCGGGCGGTAAGCACCGATTCGAGTGACTCCGGAATGGGTTCGATCTTGACCGGTCCCACGCCCGCACCCGTGACGATATCGGTGTACCAGCCGAACAACTGCTCCAGCAGTGCGAACTGATGGTGCGCATCGGCCAGCGAGTGGTGAATGTAGAGGGTGAGCTCAGAGCGCTCCTCGCCCATTTGCAATCGCAGATTGACCAGCGCCTCGGACTGATTCGGCAGCCGCTGTGACGGCGGTTCGTCGATCTTCTCGAGCCACATGCCGGCGTGTTCGAAATCATCGACCATGAGCTGGTGTCGACCGTCGGCTCCCCTGCTGAGGTGCCCGGCATGCGCGGGGTGTACCCGCAGCAGAGTCCTGAAGGCCTCCGCCATCGCCTCAACCACGATCGGTCCGCGCAGCGTCAGGGTCAGGCCGATGAAGTTTTCGGACTGCGCGAAGAACTCCTCACTGGGCGCCAGATGCCGAATCGGCGATGAGTCGAACACCGTGAACCCTCCTCTAAAAGTGCCTGGCCGGTCAGCGGCTTGTGCTTGCCTTTCGGTAGCCCACCATGATGGGCCAGAGACACAGTGCCACGATCCCCGCGGACCACGCGAGGGTACCGAGCATCGGCATCAGTACCGGGCCACTGACTGACAGGCCGCGCATCGCGTCAACAGCAGTCGACATCGGCTGGTACCGGACGACAGGCTGAACCCATTCGGGGTACTTATCGACCGGGACGAACCCGGTACACAACGCCAGGCCCATTCCCGCGACGGGTTGAATCGCGTCCACCAGGAGTGGTTTCGGCCAGTACAGCGCGACTGTGGTCACCACGAAGGAAAACGCCACCCCGAAGATCACCGGGACGGTAAGCCACAGTGCGGCGGCCGCGATGCCGTGATGGAAACGGAAACCCAGGGCGAATCCGACGCACAGGATGACCAATGTGGTCGCAAAGAGCCGGATGATTTCGGCGAACAATCTCGCCAGCAGGCCGGCGCCACGATGCAACGGCAGCACCCAGAGCCGGTTGAGGAATCCGTCACTTTGCTCGCCGATGATGCCGACCATGCCCACAGCGGATCCCGATATCGCCGCCACCAGTGCCATCAGTGGTGCGCTGCGGTAAATACCGTTCTCACCGGTGACCGCCTCAATCGAGTCGCCCAGGACGACATCGATCGTGAGTAGGAATAAGACCGGCAACAGCAGGGCGAATGCGATCGTGATCGGGTTGCGGATCAGCCGGACCAACAATCTCCTCGTGAGTACCGCCGTCTGGGAGGTCAGACTCGACAACGAGTTCTCCGAATGATCCCGCGCGTCAACCGCGCTCGACGCATCCACCAGGATCGCCATCAGATCCTCCGCCGGTAGACCACGATGGCCCACGGGACGGTGAACGCGATCAGCCCGGCAACCCAGGCCAGGGCCGGGCCGATGACCGACCAGGTGACCGGTGCCGTACCTGGTGCGCTGTCTCCGGCAAGCGCCTGCAGCGCGTAGACGATCTGTGAGATGGGCTGGTTACGGACCACCGGCTGAATCCACTCCGGAAAGCGTTGCACCGGTTGGATTCCCACTGACAGGTACCCAAAGATCATCTGCGGTAGAAGCAGCCACTGGGTAGTCGCGGCAGGATTACGGGAGTTGGTTCCGATGACGTCACCGATGAACGACAACGCCAAACCGGTAAGAAGTGCCAGCAGGCAGAACGCCACGATATAGAGCGGTCCGCGGTGGAATCGGAATCCGATGACATAGCCGCAGATGATCGCGACGGCCAGCGCGATTGTGCACCGGTAGAAACTCGCCGAGATCCGGGCCGCCAGCGGTGTGAGCGACGCGATCGGCAACGCTTTCAACCGGCGGTTGAGCCCCTGCACTGAGTCGGTCGCGGCCCGGAACGCCGTCGTGACCGACGCGAACGCGATGGCTTGCAGCGTGATCAGTGGCAGAAGATATTGGGCATAACTACTCGTCGGCAGGTCCGGGCCGTCCATCAGCCGGTTCAGCGGGATGTAGAAACCCGCGGTCGCCACCACCGATGTCACGATGCCCACCGCGACCTCGCCGTTGCGCAGGCTGGGGGCGATCAGACGCGAGGTGAGCACCCACCACTGCTGCACCGTCGCCGGTGCGGGACGGTTGGCGGTCAGAACTGTCACGCCTGTACCTCGCCGAGCGCGCTCGTCGCCTCCGAAGAACTCGCCGGACCCCCCGTCAGCGCCAGGAACACATCATCGAGCGACGGCCGTCGCAACGCGATATCTGCCAATTCGATATCCGCTGATGTCAATCGCTGCACCACGGTTGTCAATGTGGCCGGACCATCGGGGGCGGGGATGGTGACGCGATCGGATTCGGCAGTGAGCGCAGCACGGCTTGTCGCCGGCAGAAGCGAACCGAGCGCCCCCGCAACGGCGTAGACGTCGGCAGGGTCGCGAGGCACGATCTCGCAGTAGGTGCCGCCGGTGCGCTCCTTCAGTTGATCGGCGGTCCCCTGCGCGACGATCGTGCCGTGGTCGATCACGACGATCCGGTCACTGAGCGCGTCAGCCTCTTCCAGATACTGCGTTGTCAACAGGGTTGCGATACCCGCCGACTTGAACGAGGTGACCAGATCCCAGATGCCTTGGCGGCTGCGCGGATCCAGTCCTGTCGTCGGCTCGTCGAGGAACACCACCTCGGGGCGAACCACAAGGCCGCAAGCGATATCCACACGGCGGCGCATACCGCCGGAGTAGGTGCCGACCCGGCGTCCGGCTGCCTTTTCCAGATCGAACTCGCCCAGCAGTTGCCGCGCTCTGGTCTGGGCTTGGGTTTTCTTGAGGCCCTGGAGCCGGCCGAACATCACCAGATTCTCGTATCCGGTCTGCATGTCATCGAGGGCGACGTGCTGGCCGGTGAGCATGATCGACCGGCGCACCTTCGCCGGGTCGGTGACCACGTCGTGACCCGCGACGATGGCACGTCCACGATCCGGCTTGGTCAGCGTCGACAAGATCTCCACCGTCGTCGTCTTACCGGCGCCGTTGGGGCCGAGCAGGGCAACGACCTCACCGCGTTCCACATCGAATGAGATATCGCGCAACGCGTCAACGGGACCGAACGACTTACCGACGCCTTGGACATCGACGCCTTTGCCGGACTCCGACATCGCTTCCTTACCTACTCGTCATCGTCGAGCACGGCCGCCGACAGATCGACCAACGCGAGGGCTTCGTCATCATCGGCTTCGCCGCCGCCACCGTCATCGCCGGCAACCGCTTCACCGATCAATTCCATCAGGATCGCGGGGAATTGTTCGGCGAACTCGTCGACAGTGCCGCTGCGCACCCGCCGGCTGTCGTACCACCAGTCCATGCGCAGCTCACCGCCGTAGCGATATGCCCTCAGTTCAAGCGGGTGACCCAACCCCGGCAGGGTGTCCCGGATCGCCAGCTCGTTGTCGTGGTCGAACTGCACCGGTGCATCGTTGTGCTGCCATTCCGGGATCATGCCGAGGTAGGAGACAAAGATGTCCGAGGTGCCGGCGGCCGCGAGCAGCGCCGCGGTCGGAGCGTTCAGATACCGCAGCAGTCCGTACCCGATTCCGTGATGAGGTACGGCGTCCAGGGTTTGGGTGACCTCGCTGAGCAGTTCCGTCGCGGCGGTACCCGATGCACACGGCAGCGCAATCGGATAGACCGTGGAGAACGAGCCGAGAGTCCTGCGCAAATCGACATCCGGCCGTAGAACAGACCGGCCAGCACCGGCGAGGTCGACCGAGGCCACACCGTCGCCGATGGTGCCTGCAATGGTGCGCGCCAGCGCGGTGAGCAGGATCGCGTCGATCGAGGACTGCAGCAGTCTGCGGGCGTTGTCGAACTGCGATGTCTGCTCGACGGTCAATCCGGTCGCCAGTTTGGTGAAATCCGCCGCATGGGGCGCACCGGTCACCGCGTTATCGGTCTCAAGGCCGGCCAGTCTCAACGTCGCCTTCGCGGCGTTGTCGATCCAGTAGTCCCGGCTGTCGAGCACCGCGGGATGCGCGGCTAGTGCAGCGCACCGCTGTGACCATTCCCGCCATGGTGCGGTGGCCGTTTCCAACGCGATGTCCTGATCTGCCAGCCGCTGGCCAAATGCGGTCAACAGGTCAGTTGCCAACACGTCCCGCGAGGTGGTGTCGTAGACCATCTGGTGCACGGTCAGCACCAGGAAACGCGATTCGCCCGTGCTATCTGCGACCAGGGTCGCCGTCAACGGCGAACTGCTCAGATCTTGTACCGCAACAGTTTCGGCGATGATCGCCGCGAGCGCCTCACGTTCCTGCGGCGTTCCCGGTGCAATACCGGTGGGCAACGCGGACTCCGCCACATCCACTGACTCGACGGCTTCGCCAATCCGCTGTTCCCAGATCCCCGCCCGCTGGGTGACTCGCATCCGAAGTGCGTCATGGGTGTTGGCCACCACCGTCAGTACCGACCGAACGTCATCGGTACTCACCTGCGAGGCGATGCGCAGCACCAGTGGCACCCGCCAGCGGCCCGCTTCGGCCAACCCGTCTTCAAGGAAGCGCAGGATGTTCGGCGGGACCGGAAGGCCCAAGTCGCCGGTGTCCTGACTTGCCAGGCTGCCGGATCCGGAGCGGGCGACGAGGGTGTCGGCCAGCGCAGCAAGGTTGGGGTGGTCGTAGAGATCCTGCGGCGTAAGTTCCAGGCCCTGATGGGACGCGGTCATCGCCACGCCGATTGCCAACAGTGAGTCGCCGCCGAGTTCGAAGAAGTTGTCGCCCGGTGCCACCGTCGCGACGCCGAGGCACTGTGACCAGATCTGCGTCAGCGTCACCTGCATCTGCGAGCGGGCGTCCGCGGCGCTACCACCCTTGTTCTCCGCCAGCTGTGCTTCGCCGGTACCGGCCGCTACTGTGCCGACCGATACGGGGCCGACCGACGACTTCACGAAGGCCGCGGGCTCGATCCAGTGCCGCTGCCTCGCGAAGGCGTAGCCCGGCAGCGTCACGCGCCGGGCATGTTCGCCTTGCAGCACGGTCCAGTCCACCTCGACGCCGGCCGACCACAGCTGGCCCAGCGCGAGCAGAAACGCATCGCGGTCTTCCCGGTTCTGCAACGGGTGCCGCATCATTTTCACCGCGCGATGGTTCTCTGACCAACCCGGTTGACGAAGAGCCGACCCGGTGAGACTTCCGCCGGGACCCACCTCCACCAACACTCGGTGGGTATCACCGAGCAGAACCTCGAGTTCGTCGGCAAAGCGCACGGTGGATCGGATGTGCTGGGCCCACCGATTGGGATCGGTCGCTTCCTCGTCGGTCATCCAGGTGCCGGTCACGTTCGACAGCATCGGGATGGCCGGTGGGTGCAGTGTGACGGTCGCGAGGTACTTGGCGAACGGTGCGAGAACGACATCCATCGACTGCGAGTGGAAACCGTGTGATGTGCGAACGCGGCGGGCCAGGATGCCCTTGGCGGCAACGGCGTCGGTGAACTCACGGATCGCATCCTCAGGCCCCGCCACGACGCAGCCGCCGGGTTCGTTGATCGCGGCAAGGTCGACGCCCGCGGTGAGGTGGTCGGCGATATCGGCGGGACTGGCTGCCACCGCCACCATTGCGCCAGGGGGTGCGGCGTGCATCAACTTCGCCCGCAGTGCGACGACCTTAATCGCGGTCGGCAAGTCGAAGACGCCCGCGATTGTGGCTGCCACGAGTTCGCCGATACTGTGCCCGGCGAGCGCCGTCGGTGTGACGCCGTAGGACATGGTCAGCCGCGCCAGGGCGTACTCCACCGCGAAGAGCGCGGGTTGAGCCAGATCGGTGGACTCGAGGCTGGTGGCACCGGTCTCCGCATCGAAGACCTCTGCGTTCAGGTCGATGCCGAGTTCCTCACGGAAGCCGACGGCACAGCGGTCGAAGTTCTCCCGGAACACCGGTTCGGTGTCGTAGAGCCCGCGGCTCATACCGACATGCTGGGAGCCCTGACCGGGGAACAGAAATGCCACCCGGTCGGATCCGTTCCCGATCGAAGGTGCCGGCCCGATCGAGACTTTGTCATGCTCGGCGGCGGACAGTACGGCGCAGGCGTCGGCGTGGCCGTCGACAACCGCGACCATCCGGAGCTCGTGTGTCCGCCGTTTCTCGAGCGTGAACGCCACGTCGGCGAGTGGCAGCTTCTCATCGCGAGCGAGTTCGGCGGCAAGCGCCGCCTTGGCGTCCTGTAGGGACTCGGCGGTGCGTGCTGACAGCAGCAGCACCTGCGGACCGTCGGGTGCCGGGCTCTCGGTTGCGGTCCGGGGCGCCTCCTCGACGACGACGTGCGCGTTAGTTCCCCCGACGCCGAAGGAACTGACACCGGCACGCCGCGGTGCGTCGGATTCCCACGGACGGTATGTGTTCGAAATAACGAACGGCGTCTTCTCCAGATGCAGCTCGGGATTGGGGGCGGTGTAATTCGCAGTCGGCGGAATCGCCTTGTGCTGTAGGCACAGGATCGTCCTGATCAGGCCGGCCACTCCGGATGCGGCGTCAAGGTGGCCGATGTTGGACTTCACCGAGCCGAGTACGCATGGGCCCGAGCGGTCGAACTCTGCTGCCTCGAATGCCTTTCGCAGGGCTTCGATTTCGATTGGATCGCCGAGCGGGGTTCCGGTGCCATGAGTCTCGACGAATCCGATGGTTGAGGCGTCGACCTCGGCAACGGCCTGCGCTTCGGCGATGACTTCGGCCTGCCCGGAAACGGTGGGTGCGGCATAGGTCATCTTCAGCGCGCCGTCATTGTTGACCGCCGAGCCACGGATGACGGCGTGGATGCGATCGCCGTCGTCGAGTGCCACCTGTAACGGCTTGAGGATCAGCGCCGCAACACCACTGCCGAAGATCGTCCCGTCGGAGCCGATATCGAAGGGTCGGCAGTGCCCTGACGGCGACATCATCGCGCCGGATTCGTAGGTGTAGCCGACGTTGTGGGGCACCCGGATAGCGGAGCCACCAGCCAATGCGAGGTCACATTCGCCGGACAACAGGCTCTGACAGGCCAGGTGCACCGCGACCAACGATGATGAACATGCGGTCTGCACGGACATGCTTGGCCCGCGCAGATTCAATTCATGCGACACCCTGGTTGCCAGGTGGTCCTTGTCATTGAGCAGCACCAGGTTGAACATCTCGACGGTGATGCCCTCGCCCACAAGCGTATTGACGTCGCGATGCGATATCAGGTTGTCCATCAGGTAACCGCTGGCGGTGCTGCTGGCGAATACACCGATCGATCCGTCGTAGTTCGCGGGGTCGTACCCGGAATCCTCAAGAGCGTGCCAGGCGGTCTGCAGGAACAGCCGCTGCTGGGGGTCCATCATTCGCGCGGTGTACGGGTTGATCCCGAAGTACTCCGCATCGAACTCCTCAATCCCCTCCAGCAGTGGTGCGCGCCGGACGTAGGTGGGATCAGCCAGTGTCGTCGCGCTCACTCCCGCGGCGGTGAGCGTCTCCTCCGACAACGTTTCAATGGACTCGGTACCAGCGCACAGGTTCTCCCAGAATTGAGTCAAAGAACCTGCGCCGGGGAAGCGGCCTGCCATTCCTATGACGGCAACCGCGTTGGCTGGCAACCCATCCACATCCGAAGCCTGGGCACCTGAAGAGTCGGGTCTGGCGGCGGTCACCCCACATGTCCTTTCCGTCTGCTCGCCGCGCCCTGACGCGCTTTGGCGCGCTGCTGGGCCCTCGTGGCGACCCCGGATTTGGCTGTCGGCGCCGACTCGCAGCCCATGCGCTCGCACAGGGCGTCGGTCAGAGATGAGATCGTCGGGTTTTCGTAGATGAACGCGGCCGGCAGTCCGATGCCAAGGCTCGCGCTGAGGGTGCGCTGAAGTGTGACGCTCATCAGCGAGTCCATGCCGAGTTGGAAGAATCCCGCCTCGGGGTCCAGACGATCGCCGGGTGCAAGCCCGATCACGGCGGATGCGGTCGTCAGGATGTGCTCTGCCAACAGCTCGCGGCGGCCCTCGGGCGGGCACTCGCGCAGTGATTTGCGGAACTCACTCTCGGGTGCATCCGCACCGGCGGCAGCATCGCGCTCAAGAACGTCATCAACAATGCGCAGCGCGCCACGGGTTCGATATGCCGCTGCCAGCAGAGGCCAGTCTGCATCCACCACGGCGGACCGCACCGGAGCGTCGGGGCCCATCAGCATCGACAGCGCGCGAATGGCCACCCCGTCGGACATCGGCACAAGACCCGAATCCGAGGTCACCTGGCTGGTATCGGATTGCAGATCAGCCAACGATTTCCACAGCCCCCAGTTCACGGTGGTGGCGGGCAGTCCGAGATTCCGGCGCGCATAGGCGAAGGTATCGAGGAAGGTGCTTGTCGCGGTGTAGTGGGCGAGCCAGCGCGATCCAAGAAGACCGGAGATCGACGAGAACAACACGAAATGGCGGATATCCCTTTTCAGCGACAACGCATGCAGCACACCGAGGGCATCCAACTTCGGACGGAACATGGTGGCGACGTCCTCGTCGGTCATGCCGGACAACGCCACAGGTCCGCCGGCGAAAGCCGCCAGGTAGATGCCCTCAAGAGCCGGGAGATCGGAACCGAACCGCTCGAAGAGCGTTGACATGGCGACTTGATCTGTCGCATCAGCGGCAACCTCGATCAGGGTCGTCCCCGACGATGCCAGTCGCTGGGCGAGTTCGTTGAGCCGACCGCCGGGGTTTCGGGACACAGCCACGATCGTTCCTGCACCCATGTCGGCGAGTTGCTGGATCAGGTGCGGACCGATATGGCCGGTGGCTCCGATGACCAGATGGCTGGTGTCGGTGCCGATAACCTCAGTTGGTGCCGACCACGGCGCAATGTGTTCCAGACGCGGCACGTGGCGGGCACCTGCCCGATACACCACTTGATCCTCACCGTCACCGGCCTGAGCCTCGGCTAGGACACGGCGGGCGGTTAACGCCGCAGGCATCGACTCATCGACATCGATCACGCCTGCCCAGATTTCGGGATGCTCCAGCGCAAGCGTGCGGCCCAGCCCCCAGAGAACAGCGTGGGTCGCGTTGGCCCGGTCGCCTTCGAGAACAGGCTGGGCGTTGCGCGTGACGATGAAGAGTTTCGGCGGCGAAGCCATCGAAATGAGTTCTTCGACAAGGGCTCTGGCCTCATTGAAAAGGTCGTAGGCCGATTCGATGTCGAGCAGGGTACCGGTGGAAGGCGGCGCGAACGCCACGTTATCGACTTCGGTGAGCGCGGCGCGCAGCGCGGCCCTTTCGCTGCAGTGCGCCAATCCCCGACCAAGCTCGGTGCCTAGGTCCGCATCACCGATAACGAGCCAGGGCCCGGCAATGCCGGCATCGGCTGCCGGTAACGGGCGGACCTGCCACGTCGGCTCGTAGAGCCAGTCTGCCGGGACGGGGCTGTCCTCCGGTCGCAGCGCACGTCTGCCATTCCGGCTGGATCCACCGAAGGATGTGGTCGACAACGCCGGTGCCATATCGATCCAGTGGCGGGTGTGACGCCAGGGAGTGGTCGGGATCCCAGGGTGCGGCTCCGGCGGGTGTTCGCCGAGAGGGGCACGCGCCGTATGTGTTGCGTTGAGGTTGGTGTGGAATGCGACCGTGTCATGGGCGTCACGCTGCAGTGTGCCGAGACTGTGGTGATGCGCATTGCCGGTGTCCGGGTGATCGAGCGTGTCCGAAATCGCCTTGGTGAGAACGGGGTGCGGGCTGATCTCGATGAAGGTGCAGTGGTTCGCACCGGCGGCCGCGATCGCCTGGCTGAACCGAACCGGGTTGCGGACGTTGGCCACCCAGTGGTCGGCGCCGAATAACGCCGCAGGGTCCGCCTGGTCGACTGTGCTGAACACCGGGATCCGCGGCGCCTGCGGCGCCAGAGAAGCCAACTCGGTTCGTAGCTCGGCCAGAATCGGATCCATCATCGCGGTATGGGAGGCCACTTCCATATTCACTCTGCGGGCGAAGACATTCCGCTCGCGAGCCGCCGCGATCACCGCATCGACCGCCTCGGTCGGGCCGGCAACCACAGTCTGTCGCGGCGACGAATACACCGTCACTGTCACTCCGGGGTAATCGGCGATCAGTGCCTCGGTCCCGGGAGCATCGAGCTCCAGCAATGCCACCGCGCCCTTCTCAACGAGCTGCGCCATCAACCGCGATCGGCTAGCGATCACCCGCAATCCCTCAGCCGGGCTCAGCACGCCGGCAACCACTGCAGCAGAGACCTCGCCCATCGAATGACCGATCACCGCATCAGGTTCCACACCATAGGAGCGCCACAGCGCCGTCAGTGCCAACTGGATACCGACCAACACCGACTGGACCCGTACCGAGCCTTCCACCGGCTCGCCATTAGCCAAAACATCACGGAGCGAAAAACCCAGCTGCGCAACGAAGTCGGGCTCCAGTTCCGCGACGGCTGCCGCGAAGGCCGGTTCGTCAGCCAGTAACTGCCGTCCCATTCCCACCCACTGCGAACCTTGTCCGGAATACACGAAGACCGTGCCCGAACCACACCCTCCCGGATGCGGGCCGACAACACCGGTTGCGGGCTGCCCTGCAGCCAGCGCACGGAGGCCGGCCACTGCCTCATCACGGTCGGTTGCGCACACAGTGCCGAAAATCGGGTGATGAGTCCGATGGTGATTAAGCGTGTGCGCGATATCGGCAAGTGGCACCTGCGCGCCCGCAGCGGTCATCCAGTCAGCGAGCGTGGTGGCCATCTCGGCCATGCGCTCTGCGCTCTTTCCGCTGACCACCAACGTGCTTACCGGCGAGATCTTCGCCGGCTCCGGCTCGCTCATCTCGGGTGCCTGCTCAAGCACGATGTGGGCGTTCGTGCCACCGAAGCCGAATGACGACACACCCGCGAGACGCGGACGACCGGTTTGGGGCCAATCGGTCGCTTCGGCAACAACCTTCAAGCGCAGCTGGTCAAAAGGAATGTGCGAATTCGGTGCATTGAAGTGCAGATTCGCCGGGATAGTGCCGTGCTGTACCGCCAGGGTTGCCTTGATCAGGCCGACAATGCCCGCGGCTGCCTCCAGGTGGCCAAGGTTGGTCTTGACCGCGCCGGCGAGCAGTGGCGCATCCGGCTGCCTGCCCCGCCCGTAGACCGCCCCGAGGGCACGGGCTTCGATGGGGTCGCCGAGCAGTGTTCCGGTCCCGTGCGCCTCGACATAGTCGATCTCCAGCGGCTGGATACCGGCATCGGTGCATGCGGCGCGCAACACTGCGGCCTGAGCGGCCGGGTTGGGCGCCATCAGTCCGTTGGAACGCCCGTCTTGATTAACCGCTGAGCCCCGCACAACGGCGAGCACGTGATCACCATCACGTATGGCATCGGAGAGTCGCTTGAGCACCGCAACGCCGCAGCCCTCGCCGCGGACGAATCCATCGGCGGCGGCGTCGAATGCGTGACAGGCGCCGGTCGGCGACATCGCTTCGGCCGCATCGAAGCTGCGGGTCACGACAGGTGACAGGATCAGGTTGACTCCAGCGGCAATCGCCAGTTCAGATTGGCCGGTGCGCAGGCTTTGACATGCCAGGTGTACCGCCACCAACGATGACGAGCATGCGGTATCCACGGTGAGCGATGGACCGCGCAGATCAAGAAAGTAGGACAGCCGGTTCGCGATGATGCTCAGGGCGCCGCCCGTTCCGGTCCAGGCATCGATTTTGCTCAAGTCCCGCGAGGCGAGGTAGCCGTACTCGCTGACGCACGAGCCGACGAATACTCCGGTTTGGGAGCGCTGCAACGTTTCGGCTGGGATACCGGCATGTTCGAACGCCTCGACGGCGACCTCCAGCAGCAGACGCTGCTGCGGATCGATCCGATCGGCTTCGCGCGGCGTGATGCTGAAGTATTCGGCGTCGAACGCATCGATGTCGTTGAGGAATGAACCCCACTGGGTGGTGTGCGCCAACGCCGCGCCCGTTTGCGGCGTGCCGTCGTCGAACGCCTGCCAGCGTCCGTCGGGCACTGTGCCGACTGCCGAGCGTCCGGCGGCCAGGAAATCCCACAGCGCATCCGGTCCGTGAATATCTCCGGGCAGTCGGCAGCCGAGTCCGATGATGGCGATCGGTTCATTCAACGTACCGGCGGTGGCACCGGCTACCGCGCCGGTCATCTCCGCATCTCCGGTCAGCAATGCAGCAGCCAGTGCGTTGATGGTGGGGTTCTGCCAGAAGTCCACCGGTGACACTGGCTGACCTAGATACTCCGACAGCTCACCGGACAGGACGACGGCATCACGCGATCCCACGCCTAATTCATTGAATGGAGCGTCGAGATCGATCTCCTCGGGACTGCATGCGAGATTCGTGACGAGGTAGTCGACCAGCCAGTGACGAAGTTCGGCTTGGGCGTCTCCCTCTTGGGTCATACCGCTATATCTAACCGGTTGAATTCGCCGTCGCGATACAGATCGGCACACGACGACCGTCGGATCTTGCCGCTGGTCGTGATCGGAATCGATCCGGGCGACACCAGAACGAGGTCGCCGACGCGGAGGCTGTGCTCTTTCCAGATCGCGGTCTTCACCGCGCGGCTGACAGTGTTCAGCTGCGCGTCCTGTTCATCGGCGCCCGCCGGCTTGAGTTCAACGATCGCCACGAGGTTCTCGCTGGAGTCATCCTCGACGGCGATAGCGGCGACGCGGCCACCGGTGATCTCCCGAATGGTGGCCTCGATGTCATCGGGATAGTGGTTGCGGCCGTCGACGATCAGCAGATCCTTGAGGCGACCCATGATGAAGAGTTCGCCATCGGAGAGTGCTCCGAGATCACCGGTACGCAGCCACGGCCCGGCCGGTGTGCCCGGGGACGGATTGGTGATCTGAGCGCGGAAGACATTGGTCGTGAGCTCAGGCTTCTGCCAGTAGCCCAGCGCAACGTTGTCGCCGCGCACCCAGATCTCGCCGATGGAGCCCTCAGGCATCTCGATCCCGCTCTCCGGGTCGACGATCCGAACCGGGTAGGCCCGCGGAGGTCCATAGGTGACGAGCTCGGTGCTGGCCTCCTGGCCCGACTCGCAGCGCAGCGCGACTCCGGCGGCAAGTTTCCCAAGGTCGAAGTGGGCAGTGCGGACCGGGTCCGCGACCTCGGGCGTGGCCACATAGAGCGTCGCCTCGGCCAGGCCGTAGGACGGCTGAACCACCCGGTCCTTGAGGCCGAACTTGGAGAAGCGGGTGACGAAGCGATTCACGGTTGCGGAGTGCACGCGCTC